>JGI20214J51650_10000087_pt1 | contig 52509 bp, 36 predicted proteins | sample WetSurMetagenome_FD_51650 | JGI IMG/M metagenome (IMG submission 51650)
AAATTTTATTGCAATTTATGTTCTTATTGATGATACCATGATAGAAATAGGTCATAAAGAACCTGTTAAGGGTAATTCTTCTGATTTCGAGCTGATTGCAGTGGCTCTGATGGCCGCCAGGTATTTTCATGATAATATAGATCACGCCATTAGTTTTGTTAAGTGTACTAATCTTCTTCCCGGATGCTATCTCGATATTGATGGAATGAAAAATATGTTCTTTGATCTTCCTGAAGATAGCATTGTGTATGGTGATAGTGCATATACTGGTACTACAATGAAGAAGTTTGCAGAGAGTCAACTGGAATATCCCTGAGGATTGCCGGAAAAGCAACTCCAAAATGCCTTATATTCGTTTTTACTATAATGAAATTACATAAAACAAACAAATCAAGAAAATGAAGATCAATTTATTGCTCCTGAATTTCTGTCTGTTGGCAGTGTTGTTTATTACCGATGCCTCGGCGCAGCAAAAGAAACCACGTATAGGAATTGCCGGAATACAGATTGAAAACAGCGTTTTTATGCCCAACCGACAGGCTATAACAGGGAGGACGCCTTCTTTGCCAGCCTATCTTAGTAAGGATTCCGTTATGGGTCAGTCTGCAATCTGGCTTCCTTCTTTAATTGGTGGAGGCAGCGGACGAGGGCCGGTAACCAGAGAATCATTTGAAGCTTTTGTTAATAGTGCGCTTGAGATTATCCGGAGTAACATGCCTTACGATGCATTCTGGTTTTATAATCATGGGGCTTGTAGTGTTGATGGTGTTGATGATCCGGAGGGGGAATTTATGGAGAGAGTAAGGGCTGTAATAGGTAACGACGCCCTTGTTACAACAACTATGGACCTCCACGGAAACGTCTCCTGGCGTGTGGCTCTCTACTCTGACCTTATTACCACATATCGTAAAGCTCCTCATGATGATGCGGTTGAATCACATCGTCGTGGCGTGGTTAATCTGCTTGAGCGATTATCGTCCGGTAAGGGACGTCCGGCTTATAAAGCCTGGGTGGCAGTCCCTGTACTTCTCTCCGGAGAGTGGACAAGTACCCGGGTGGAACCTGCCAAATCACTCTACGCAATGGTTCCTGAAGTGGAGTCGTTGCCCGGTGTGGTGGATGCTGGTATTTGGATAGGCTATGTATGGGGAGATGAGAGACGTAATCAGGGTGTGGTTATGGTAGTAGGTGATAATAAAGGTCAGGTGGAAAGCGGTGCAAAAAAGCTTGCTCAGAGATTCTGGGATGTGCGCAGGCAATTCAGTTTAGAAGCGCCAGGTTATCCCCTCGAAAAATGCATTGATCTGGCTGTTGCCAGTAATAAAAGACCTTTCTTAATCAGCGATATGGGCGACAATCCTGGTGGTGGCGGTTCAGGCGAGGTGACCTGGACTTTGGCAAGAGTATTGAAGCGGCCGGAATTTAAGACTCCAAAAGGAAAAAGCCTGCTTTATTGCTCTATCCCGGGAAGCGAAATGGTGGAAGCCGCCCGAAAAGCCGGTATCGGTGGTCAGGCAGAGGCTTTTGTAGGGGCAATGACAGATAATTCATATGAAGCTCCTGTTCGTTTATCAGGTACAGTAATATATGTCAGTCCTGTTCATGAGAATGACCAGCAATCAGAAAGTAAATCACCCCCGAACCGGAAGCTTCCTGACATAGCAATTATTAAGACGGGAAGCATATTTGTGGTTGTGGGAACATCTTCACCCACACCAAACTTAGCAGGTACAGGAATTGATCCTAAGAAAATGGATATTATAATGGTAAAGCAGGGTTATCTTGTGAGTCAGTGGTATGATATGCAGGCCGATTGGGTTATGGCTCAGACACGGGGAAGTGTTGATCAGGATTTTAAAAGTCTCCCTTATAAACGTGTTGTAAGGCCTATCTTTCCACTAGATCCTGACATGCCGGATCCGGAACTGAATGTAATTATGGTACCATCNGCAAAACAGATGTACGGCAGATAAAAAGTATTCAACTAAATTTCTTTAAATCAATTCAAAAAGGAGATAAATATGGATATGCATCGGATGAAGAAATGAGATTATTGTTTCAGTAAAATGGCCGGTTTAGATGAAGTATCTGATTTATAGTCTTATAACAATCCCAACCGCTGCATAATTTAAAAGTGTAAAATTGTAAACTTCATCATTGTCAGCACCACCTTCAAGTATCCTGTATCCTGCTTTTAAACTGATCTTGTCTGAAAGCCTGTAACCTGCTGCAAGAAGAACATCCTCAGCCCTGCCCTGCGGTGCCGCAAGAGCATCGCCCTCCAAAAGGAACGACAGATTATCATCTGCTTTCCATTCCAGCCTGAAGTTTATGATAGGAACAAATCCGACATTGGTTTTTTCGCTGTAAAGACTTGGAGAAGAGAGAGATATTTTGGCGTCTCTGATCTTGGCAGTAATGCCCAGACCAAATTCGAACCTCGGTTTTTCAACAATATCATAGCGGTATGTCACTCTGTACGAATTGAACTTATAAAATCCGGTAAGAGATGTATTTGCAGGAAAAACAACTCCCTCAAATGACAGGTCCCTGTTGACGGTACCATCTGATTTTACTGTAAGTGGTGCATATAGCAATGATACATTGTGACGTGTCCCAAAAGTATATCCTGCTCTTATACGATAAAACAATTTTGGTGAGGCATTGAGCTCCCTGCTAAATGAGAAGAGTGTTCCCTGATCGCCAGGAATCCTGACATCGTTGTACCCCGAAAAAACAACTCCCGACTCCAGGTCGATCAGTGCCTGGGCTTTAAGTGAAGATAATCCTGATAAAATAAAAACGCAAAAAAATGTTATAGTTATTAAGAATGTCCTTTTCATAAATATCTGGTTAAATAATTTTAATCTTCAAACAAATGAAATTCAATAATAGTTCAAAAGACGTTTTGCACTCAACAAGAAAAAAGTTAGAAATGCCGGAGGTATAGCAAAATTGTCTTCAGAAATCAATTACAATATTCCTTTGGGTTTTCTTGCTGATCTTCAGCACACCACCTATGCTTAATTCTTTCCATGTCCATCCCTTGTCAGAAGGTCCTATGACCTCCACAAGAACAATTCCATCTGCTGTTACCTTTGACGGTTTGCCTTTAAGTCGGAGCAGTTCGGTAGATTCCATGTCAAAAGTTTTATACTCAACTGAGCGGGGAGAATATACAATTGAGGTCACCNCAGAAGAACTTCCCAGNAGATGGTTTTCGGTTGACGGAGCCAGATCAGGATTTGCAGCCATTGCTCTCAGGTAATGCCTTACATAGTCCCCGTACCCGTCGGTCAGCCATATATCATCTCTTATATAGCGGTTCCGGCCATCAGAAGCGACGGTATATGTTGCCCAGTTTAAAGTGCGGATGGCATTTTCAGTAAAAGTGGTATCATCTGATAAAGCTCCATACATAAGTTCAACTGATGCCTGCCGGGATGAGTGGCTNTTGCCTGGCACGCGGTAAACAGTCTGCTCGTTCATTACAGTTACTTTGTATTTCTCANACTCATGGTTTCCAAGCTCTTTGTAGGTCCAATCAAATATCTCTCTCACCTCCTCCTTCCATAAAGGAAANAGGTCCCTGTGCTGCAAGATGAACATTGCGAAGCTGATGGCATTTGTCTGGGTATCGCTCCATCCAGGTATATCCTCGAAAAAAGGTCCCCATTTATTTGTTTTAAGAGGATATTCCTTCATCCATTCNACGAATGTATTAAAGCACTTCTCATATAACTCTTTTCTATCAGAATCCAGTCCGGCCAGCTCACTGAACAGATTCATTGTTCCTGTCCAGTTTGAAGTATAAAGGGCTNGCCTTACACTCTTGCCAGAGCCCATATTATCGAATAAAGATCCAGTTTCTCCCGTCCTGGCATTTACCCTGAACGGTAATGGTGATCTCAGACTGTCTCCTTTAACAATGTATCGTGACAGCGTACCTGCAATTTTTTTTGCAGCATCAAGGTATTTTAGTTCTCCTGTAATTTTATAAAGGTTTATCAGCTCAGAACCGAAACTCCCTGCCTTGTCAGGCTGTGTTATTCCTTTTCCGTTCCTCATGTCACCATCATATCTTCCCGAATGAACTTCAGTATTATATGGATATGGAATATATGGCCATTTATCTGACGGACCTGATAAAGATCTCTCCAGGTAAGTGTCAGCTATATATTTCATATTTTCAATTATTTCAATATTCCCTGTATACGCATAAAGCAATCCCCACGATGAGAGGGCCATGTTGATCTGGTCGCCTCCAAGTCCGCGCAAATCATGTTCAGGCNTCCACACCTGATGATTCATATAGTATTTCAGTCCGTTTGAGTCAGTTTCCATGTTTTTCCAGAAATTCCACACCAGTATCATCACAGTATCATACGACTTACCCCTGTCAGCTGAAAACCATGGAAGAATTGAACCGTCTTTTTTACTGATTCTCACCGGATGATATTGAATTGTATCGCTCAGAATTATTGTGTCATTGACATTGCTTACGGCTTCTGATCCCGACCGGCATGAAGAAAATCCTGCAATGAAAACATAAAGCGATACCAGATGTAAATATTTCATAGTAATTTTAATGTTGCGTTAACTTCCAAATATCCTGTTAAATTATTAACAATTCCCCTAAAAACAAACCTTGTATGAATCATCAAAATCCAATTAAGGAATTTACCGAGGAATTGCCGGTGAGAATAAAACAGACCGGCAGGCCGGAAGAAGAGCCCCATGCACTTATTCTGAAAGCCGGGAAGCTTAATGTGACTTATTTAAATGGAGCCCTGAGATATTTATCAGCAGAAAACAATGAACTTGTTCGAATGATTTATGCTGCCGTCCGGGACAGGANCTGGCTGACAATTCCACCTGTGTTGACAGATCAGAAAATCGAAAAAAATGAAAATTCATTCAGAATAACTTTCAGAGGCATTTATCAGAATGAAGAAATAAATTTCTCTGCTGATTATGTTATAGAAGGAAGTGGGGACAACAGAATAGTTTTTTCAATGGATGGCACTGCAACCGAAACATTTGAAAGGAACCGTATAGGTTTATGTGTCCTGCATCCTATTGATGGCTGTGCCGGTGCCAACTGTGTGATTGCCCATAATGATGGTTCACTTGAACAATCAGTTTTTCCTTCCGAGATAAGCCCGCATCAGGTATTCAGGGATATTAAATCAATGAAATGGATTGCAAACAGGATTACCTGTACACTCGGTTTTGAAGGCGATATTTTTGAGACAGAGGATCAGAGAAACTGGACTGATGCATCTTACAAAACCTATTCGACCCCTCTCTCCCTTCCTTTCCCTGTTAAAATTGAAAAAGGGACAAGGATAATCCAGAGAATTANNTTCAGTGCTGAAGGGTCATTTAATGATTCATCTGAAACAGTTGGAAAAATAATAGTTAAGCTCTTCCCAGAAGAACCGGCAAGACTTCCCTCCATAGGGATCTGTCAGTCAAGCAGGCCAAATCCAATGAGTCCTGCAGAGACAAAGATTATTAGATCCCTCAGGTTTGATCATTACAGAGTCGACCTTCACCTTTATAAAAACGGATGGCAGTTCAAAGCTGAACAGGGATCGCGTGAATCATCTGACCTTGGCTGCCAGCTTGAACTTGCCCTTTTCTTTAGTAATAATACCCGGCAGGAGATAAACAACTTTACTGACTGGTATTCCCGCCGAAAAGTTTCAGTGGCATCTTTATTATTGTTTCATAAAGACCTCCCTTCAACACCGGATAACCTTGCCATTGAAGTCATTCCAATCCTGAGAGAAGTAAATCCAGCAGTTAAAATAGCAACAGGNACGAATGCCGGTTTTGCACAGTTTAACCGGAATATACCTGGAGAAACCGGGAATGATTCCGTTTCCTATCCGATATATCCCCAGGAACATGCCTCAGATAATTTATCACTGACCGAAAACCTTGAATCTCAGAAGTATTCAATCCTGACCGCTAAAATGTTCTCAGGGAGAAAGGGTATAGTTATATCTCCTGTAAATATTCAGAGAAGGTTTAANCCGAATATGTCGTATTGTGAGATTCCACCCGACGGACCTGATATGCCAATCCGGGTCGACAGCCGTATGATGTCTCTTTTTGGTGCCTGCTGGACTGCCATCAGTCTTAAATACCTCTGCGAAAATAGTCCGGAGAGCATTACCTTTTATGAGACAGTAGGTGAATGCGGAATTTTCCAGGGAGAGCATGATTCAAGATGGCCTGAGACGTTTCCGGCAGTTAAAGGAATGATTTTCCCGGTTTTCCATGTTTTCAGATTCATAATGGGAAATAAGGATCTGAAGCTTATCAGAAGCATTAGCTCAAAGCCGCTTGCGATTGATTGCATTGCCCTTTCAGATGGAAAGAAAGCAAAGTTGATTCTTGTGAATCTCAGNGGAACGGTCCGTTCAATACAACTCGACTGTTGTTCTGGTCTTTTCAGGATGCGGACACTGAGTGCCCGAAGCTTTTCAGAAGCAGCTTTGGATTTCAGGTGGACCGGGATTGAAAATGAAAAAATAATAAAATCTAACGATACATTTCCGGTTGAGCCATATTCATTAAACTTTATTGAAGGATGGAAAAAACATTGAATTTACTATATTTATTCACTCTTAATCATGTTTAATTATGGTGCTTGTTCAGAACTATTCATTAGCTGTATTTTTGTGTTTTGTTGCAATGATCTGCTGGGGTTCGTGGCAGAACACACAGAATCTTATCGGCAAATCATGGCGCTTTGAACTTTTCTACTGGGATTATTCTATAGGGATCCTTCTTTTTGCCTTGATNATGGCCTTTACCTTCGGAAGTTTGGGAACTCAGGGAAGAANTTTCATACCTGACCTTGCCCAGGCTGACCCAAAGAGTCTTCTTTGGGCAGCTATAGGAGGTTTCATATGGAATATTGGTACACTCCTGCTTGTTGCATCAATTTCAGTTGCCGGTATGTCGGTCGCATTTCCGATTGGGGGAGGAATCGGCTGGACACTTGGAATACTTATTAATTATCTTGGCAAACCTGAAGGAAATCCATTTTTCCTTTTTGGCGGAACAGCAGTGATAATTATCGCCATCCTTTTCAGTATGCAGTCTTACCGGAAACTTGCTGCCCATCAGAAGAAACCATCTTTCAAAGGTATAGCACTTGCATTGCTTGCCGGTCTCTGCATTGCATTCTTCTACAGGTTTGTTGCAGCTTCGCTGGCATCCGATTTCTCTCCGGCCGACGATGGTAAGATCAGCTCATATACCGCTGTTGTTCTGTTCTCGATCGGGGCTCTTTTAAGTACAATAATTGTCAATCCTCTCTTCATGGCAAAACCTGTACAGGGAGAACCCGTAAAGATGGCGCAATGGCTGAAAGGAAAACCAAGGGCTCACATGTTCGGGTTGCTTGGCGGAGCAATCTGGTGCCTTGGTAATTCAGTTAGTTTCATGTCGGTAGGTGCAGCAAGCCCGGCAATCTCATACGGACTGAGCAATGCAGCACCGGTAATCGCCGCTCTCTGGGGTATCTTTGTGTGGAAGGAATTCAGGGGTGCACCAAAGTTNACAGGTATCCTGCTTGCACTCATGTTTCTTTTTTATTTAATAGGTCTCGTCCTGATAGTCTATTCAAGGTTCGCCTGATTAACTCCCCCTTCAATGGGGGAATAAAACCAATTACCCATTTAGTTAATATGTAATAAATACGTCTTTATGAATAAATCAATTCCACTAATTATCTGCCTGGTCTTCTGCAGTTTATTTACCTTCTCCCAGGAAAATCCCATGCAGGGAAAATCAGTTGACTTCAAACATGGCAGACTAAAAATATCTGAAAACAAAAGGTTTCTGATCCATGAGGATGGAACCCCGTTCTTTTATCTTGGTGACACAGGCTGGGAGCTCTTCCATCGTCTGAATAAAGAGGATACGGAGAAGTATCTTGAAAATCGCAGGGCCAAAGGGTTTACAGTAATTCAGGCCGTAGTCCTTGCCGAACTTGACGGTCTGAATACTCCAAATGCTGAGGGAAACAAGCCTTTGATAGATAATGATCCCCTTAAACCTGATGAAGCTTATTTCAGGCATGTCGACTGGGTGATAAAAAAGGCTGAAGAAAAAGGAATATTCATCGGACTGCTGCCCACCTGGGGCGACAAGTGGAACAGGAAATGGGGTACAGGTCCCCAGATATTCAATCCGGAGAATGCAAGGGTTTATTGCAAATTCCTTGGAGAACGATACAGAAACTGTCCTAATATAATCTGGATCCTTGGCGGTGACAGGCCAATTGAAATAGAATATCACAGGCAGATAATAGCCGCAATGGCTGAGGGATTACGCCTTGGTGACGGAGGATCACATCTCATAAGTTTTCACCCGACCGGAGGTCAGGGTTCTTCACAATTTCTTCACAATGAACCATGGCTCGATTTTAATATGCGGCAGAATGGACACAGCCTGAGCTATACCGCACGTTATCAAATGACATATGATGATTACATGCTTGAACCGGTAAAGCCGGTGATTGATGCTGAACCCATTTATGAGGATCATCCCATCGACTTCAATCCTGATGCAAATGGCCACTCAACAGCCTCTGATGTGNGACGGCCGCTTTACTGGGATCTGTTTGCCGGCGCCTGCGGCCATACTTACGGACATCATTCGGTTTGGCAGATGTGGATACCTTCCCGTACCCCTGTGAACCGGCCGCTGATGCCATGGTACGAAGCAATTGATCAGCCCGGGGCAGGACAGATGATTTACGGACGTCGTTTAATGGAATCGAGACCCTTCTTTAACAGGATCCCCGATAATTCAATAATTGTCGCTGACAATGTAACCTCATCTNTTCCCGGAAGAGGATCTTACAGTTTTGTGGCAACACGCGACCGGGAGGGTACCTATGCAATGATCTATGCACCTGTGGGACGTAAGTTTACAATACGGATGGATGTGATCAGTGGGAAGGAAGTTGCAGCCTGGTGGTTTAACCCGCGAAACGGAGAGGCAACATCAATAGGAAAATATTCCAATACCGGCACACAGACATTTAATTCACCAACACCAGGGGAGAACCTCGACTGGATACTTGTTCTTGATGATGCTTCAAAAAAATATCCTGCCCCGGGTTCAAAAAAACTATAGGTATGAGACTGGGAATATCATCATATACGTTTACCTGGTCGGTAGGTGTTCCCGGGTCGCTCCCTGAAGAACANTTGGGCGTATGCGGACTGCTTGAGAAAGCTGAAACAATGGGAATTGATCTTGTTCAGATAGCTGATAATCTTCCATTGGAAAAGCTCTCCGGTGAGGATCTGGATTTACTTNGTGATTATTCGGTGGCAAAAAACATCGGTCTNGAGATTGGAGGAAAAGGACTTACTCCGGAACATACTATGAAATGTCTCGGAATAGCCGAAAGAACAGGTTCGCCCATATTGAGAATGGTCATTGACAACCAGGGTTTTAAGCCATCTGTTCCAGAAATAAAGCTCATCATAAGAGACCTTTTGCCAGAGCTCAGAAAGAAAAGAATAAAGCTGGCCATTGAAAACCACGACCGGTTAAAGGCAAGGGAATTTGAGGATATAATACAATCGGCCGGATCCGAATGGGTTGGCATCTGTCTCGATTCTGTAAATTCCATGGGNGCCGGGGAAGGATTTGAAACGGTAGCCGGGATACTTATCCCGTACACGTTCAACCTTCATATTAAGGATTTCGTTATTTACAGGTTAGAGCATAAAATGGGATTCGTCATTGAAGGAAGACCTGCCGGCAAAGGGATGCTCAACATACCGGATCTGATCAGCAGGACTTCCCGGACTGGCCTCTGCCGGAGTGCAATCCTCGAATTGTGGACTCCACCTGAGCCGGAAATTAAAGCAACCATAAAAAAGGAAAGTGAGTGGGCTGATGAAAGTATCGAATACCTAAAAACGGTAGTATATTGATATACAATTGATATATAATTGATATAAATTGATATAAGATNGATATACCATTTTAATACTATTCTAATCAATAATAATATGGAGAGATTGAAATTTGCTGTTATAGGCTGCGGTTTCTGGTCGAAATTCCAGATCGGAGCCTGGAATGAAGTTGATGGAGCAGAACTTGTTGCCGTTTACAACCGGACAAAGTCAAAGGCTGAGAAGATTGCTGCATATTTTAAAGTCCCAGGGATTTACGATAATCCCGATGATCTCTTCAGAAAGGAGAAGCTTGATTTTGTTGATATTATTACAGATGTTGATACTCATGCTCAATTCGTTGAAATGGCTCTTAAAAATGGCATCAGGAAGATTATCTGCCAGAAACCTATGGCTCCTGATTTTCAGACTGCAAAAAGAATGGTGAAGATGTGCTCTGATGCCGGAGCCGCCCTGTACATTCATGAAAACTACAGGTGGCAGGCTCCTGTCAGGAGGTTTAAACAGATCGTCGATTCGGGAGTTATCGGGAAAACATTTAAAGCACGAGTCTCTTTTTTATCAGGATTTCCTGTNTTTGACAATCAGCCATTCCTTAGGGAGCTCGATCATTTTATACTTACCGATATGGGTTCTCATGTTCTTGATGTTATAAGGTTTCTGTTNGGTGAATGTGAGGAATTGTGGTGCCAGACCAAGGCTGTTAACAAGGGCATCAGGGGAGAGGACATGGCTGCGGTAATGATGAAAATGAAGAACGGCATGCCGGTTTTTTCGGAACTTTCATACGCCTCAATTGTTGAACATGATTCATTTTCAACCATCTATATACTTGTTGAAGGGGAGAAAGGATCCGTTTGTCTCGGACCNGGATTCGAAATCAGGACCACCACAAAAAGCGGGACAACCTCCGAAATTGTAAAGTTCCCCTCCTACTCATGGGCCGATCCAGCCTATATTGTGAATCACGAAAGCGGCATTCATATCAACAGGAACATCCTGGATGATATGCTGGAGAAAGCTAAAGCAGAAAACACAGGAGCTGATAACCTTGAAACTGTAAGGCTTATATGGGCGTGCTATGAGTCTGCCTCTTCAGGGAAAACAATCAGAATTGAAGAGTTCATTTAATATTATATGAAGTAATATGTTAAAAGTTGCACTTGTAGGGGCCGGAGGGAAAATGGGACTTCGCCTTACCAATAACCTGAAAAATTCAGGATATCTCATGTCGTANCACGAGGTAAATAGAACAGGGATTGAGAAACTTAATGAAAAGGGTGTTAATGTCTCAGAAGCGGCTTCATTTATACCCGAAGCGGATATTGTTATTCTGGCAGTTCCTGATGTTGCCCTCGACAAGGTTTCATCAGAGGTTATTCCCTCAATGAAAGAGGGAGCCCTTATTGTCACACTTGATCCGGCAGCGGCACTTGCCGGAAAACTTCACCAAAGAGATGACATCTCTTATTTTATAACCCATCCGTGTCATCCATCTGTTTTTAACTGGGAACCGGATGAGTCAGCCATGAATGACCATTTCGGAGGCAACAGNGCGAAGCAGGCAATTGTCTGCGCGCTTTTAAAAGGAACTGATGATGATTACAAAACGGGCGAGGAGCTGGCAAAAACTTTCTATGCTCCGGTTTCAAGATCACACAGGATAACGACTGAGCAGATGGGATTGCTCGAACCAGCTCTGGTGGAGACACTTGCATCTACCTGCATATTTGTCATCAGGGAGGGTCTGACTGAGGTAATAAATAAAGGTGTTCCTGCTGAGGCAGCAAGGGATTTTCTGCTCGGCCACCTCAGGATCCAGATGGCAGTTCTCTTTAATGAACTTCCCGGAGCTGTGTTCTCCGACGCTGCAAACAAGGCGCTTCAGCGGGGTCTTAAAGAATTCATCAGGGATGATTGGAAAAAGGTTTTTGAACCTGATAATGTAAGGGATCAGATAAATTCTATAACCTGATTAGTTATTGAAATAACTTAGAGAATCCATTTAGTCAGATTATGAAGAAACTATTCCTTTTAATGCTTCTGCCGTTGAAATGTCTCGCACAGCAGCCGATTCAATATGTTGATCCGNTAATTGGAACTGCTCCGGCGTCAACAGAAAGTGCCAGGAAGCACANTGAGGCAGGTTCAGAACTTAAAGGCCAGACTTTCCCTGCTGTGGGCCGTCCGTTCGGAATGACTCAATGGACTCCGGAAACCAGGCGCACTGAACTTAAATGCATATCCCCTTATTATTACACCGATAAATATATAACCGGATTCAGGGGAAGCCACTGGATGAGCGGAAGCTGCACACAGGACTATGGCAGTGCAACCGTAATGCCATTTACGGCACTGATGCCGGATACAATCAAATCCCCTCCCTCTTCGAAATTCAGTCACAAGAATGAAACAGCTTCTCCCGCCTATTACCGTTTGTTACTCGACAGTTATAATATTGCAGCCGAAATTACNGGGTCTGTCCGGTCGGGAATGATGAGGTTCACTTATCCCGGAAAGGGCAGAAGCTGTATCTTTTTAAGGATCAACAGCGACGAAAAAGAAGGGAAAATGCGGATAAACGGTGAGCAGAACGAGATCGTTCTGTGTAATCCGGTACACCGGATCTACCAGGGATCCGGCCAGCCGGCAGGATTCAACGGCTGGTTTGTGATANTGTTTGACAAGCCTTTTTCTCAAATAGAAAAACTAACTGACAATCAGCAGANAGCAATAGATTTCGGTGACCAGAAGATTGTAAATGTCCGCATAGGAACTTCTTTTACAAGTGTTGAAAACGCCCGCGCCAATCTTGAGGCCGAAATACCAGGCTGGGACTTTGACAGGCTGCGTAAGTCAACTGAAGATGTATGGAACCAGACGCTTGGTAAATTGAGACCGGGCGGAGGGACTGAAGAGAATCTCAGGAAATTCTATACAGCCCTTTACCATTGTTATCAGCTTCCACGTATAGCAAGCGATGTCGATGGAAGCTATCCCGGCTTTGCACAGGACACCCTTATTCATAAAGCTGTTGGTTTTGATTATTATGATGATTTTTCGATGTGGGATACATACCGGGCGCTTCATCCACTGATGACGATCCTGGAACCTGAACGTACCCTTCATATGGTGAAATCGCTGATTGCAAAAGCTGAACAGGGTGGCTGGATGCCAATATTCCCGGCATGGTCTAATTATACGGCGGCGATGATCGGGGATCATGCTGTTTCAATGATAGTGGATGCTTTCACCAAAGGAATAAAAGATTTCGATGTTGAAACTGCGTACTCCTATTTGCGAAAAAATGCATTCGAACAACCTGGAACGGAAGAATACAGAGACGGAAAGGGCAGACGTGCACTTGCCAGTTATCTTAAATACGGGTACATACCACTCGAGGACAGCGTATGGGATGCTTTTCACAAAAGAGAACAGGTGTCACGGACACTTGAATATTCTTTCGATGATTATGCTCTGGCACAGTTTGCCAAAGGACTCGGGAAGACAGGCGATTATGATCTCCTTTTGAAGAGATCGCAGAACTGGCGAAATGTCTTTGACAGCAAGACAGGTTTCGTCAGGGGCAGGCACTCTGACGGAACCTGGACAGAACCATTTGATCCCAATTCAAAGGCAAGCTTTATATGCGAGGGTACTCCTTTCCAGTACACATGGTACGTACCTCACGATATTCCGGGATTAATTCAGGCCATGGGCGGNGAAAAAGCNTCCACTGACAAGCTTGATGCTTTTTTCAGGGAGGGCCGGTACTGGCATGGGAATGAGCCGGGCCACCAGATCCCATATCTCTATACCCTTGCAGGAAAACCTTACCGGACACAGGAAGTCGTCCGGAACATAATTCAGGAGGAGTACGGCACCGGGTCTGGAGGATTAAGCGGAAATGAGGATGCCGGACAAATGTCGGCATGGCTTGTATTTTCGATGATGGGATTCTATCCAGTCTGCCCCGCGTCAGGTCAATATGTCATAACTACACCTGCTTTTGATGAGATTAAAATATTCCTTCCGGGAGGGAAGTTTTTTCTGATCAGTTCAGTAAGCAGTAAACCCGGCAGTAATTATATAAAAGTGATAACACGCAACGGCGGAGTTTATCCGCACAGGGTAATAAATCATGAGGACATTGTAAAAGGAAGCAGGTTTACTTTTCAGCTTGTGGAGAAACCCCCCACTCCCTAAAGGGGGCTTAAGCCAAGCTGATTTTCTAGCCCCCTTTAGGGGGATGGGGTCCTTAAAATTATTGGACTTTTATGATTTTCATAATCGAAACCGGTTTCCCGTCTCCCGTAATTCCCTGAATGCTTACTTCATAATCGGACCTGAAATCAGAGCTCCAAAATTCAACAGCTGCATTTCCTTCATTATCTGTTTTGACAGCCGGGTTCCAGTAAAGCGTGTTCCTGAAATCAGGGATTCTGCTTAGTTTTTTTTCAGGAGTAGTAAAATCAGGCGATGAAAAAGAATTTACCGGTTCAGTAACTCTGTAGGGAAGCCTCACAGCATAATCGGGAAGAGTGACAGTCCTGAAATCTCCGGCTCTGGTTATTACATTAACAAGCCCATACATCATGTATTCACCAACAAAATAACGCGACTTCACTGCTTCTATCTTCTCAACTGTTTCAGGGTCAAGATTGGCTATATTGGCCGGGTCTCTAACAATTACGCCATCAATAAACAACATAGGTGGTCTATCATAGATCCTGCTTTCGACAGGATCGGCTATTGAAATTTCATACCCGGTTTTTTTCTTCCTCAGGAATACACCTGGTGTAAGTTCAAAAAACACTTCCTGCATCACCGGCAGCTTTATATAATCATCCATCAATAGGTCAATATCAGGTTTCCCATAGAATCGTCTGGCACCACCCGTGAAAGTAACCGGCGATGACTTTTCGGGAAGAACATCCGATTTGTAAATCTTCATAACCTGGTAATTAACAGCCATCTTTGAACTGCTCTGTGTCACAGGTTTTGCCAAAGTCCCCGTGACCTGTGTTAATTCAGGATATTTATCTGAGAATGAAGATTCAATCCTGATGTTATTATTCCTTTCAGCATCTTCAGGCTGTATAATAAGATCTCTGATACTACCATCCAAAGGAAGTGTGAAAGTGAAATCACCGTTCTTATCAGTTTTTGCATACTGAAACATTGTTTTCTTGCCTGGCATGGAAAGAAACAGGTACTGTTCCGGATCGGGGATCTGGGTGTTCTTGTTTATGAGCCGGCCGTATAAAAAATGATTTTCGGTCTCTTTTTTATATCTTATTGACGGATAACTTTCTGACAGTATCTTATTCCAGTCAATCCAGCTGCTCTTCATCGACAAGAGGAATTTATCTATTGAATCGGCCGGAGCCCCATTCTGAATAGATTTCAGTAATTCATCCGGCAATACTCCGAACTCTGATCCGAAGATCATATAATAATCTATTCCGGGGAATAAGTTACCGTCCGCGATGGAAGCGGAAATGCTTAGATAAGGCAGTTTATCCAAGGCAGCTGTACCTTTTTTACTTGCAATTTCAAGAGTGATCTTTTCCCTTGATTCAGGATTATCGTTAACAATAAGATCCAGATTTCCTTCATTTCCCTTTGGTGTATAAAGCAGTCTCTCGAATACTGGTCTGCCCGATGAGCTGAAAAGGGTAATATGGTTTATGCCAGGTATAAGAATATCACGGGGCATATTGACTACTGTTACTTCATCTGATAGGGTGACAACCCGCTTGAAATTAATAATTCCATGAGTCTGAACAAAAAGGTAACATGTATTTCCCCCGACCAGCCGGTAATCCCTTGTAGATTTGATGATGATTCTGATGTTTTCCTGATTTTGCTTATCAATTTCAGTAACCAGGCCGGTTGCCTCAGTCGGGGTGATATTCCCTTTATTCGACATAAGTTCTCTGTATATATTGAAACTTTTGCCAGTTAGAGGATTATGTATGATCAATCTTTTTATGAAACAGTTTTCAGGCATGAAATTCTTCATCCAGTTTGTATATGCCCTGATTGTGTAAATACCTGAGCTGATAGTATCAGGCAGGAGTATTTGACCCGGACCGAAACCATTCTCAAGTCCAATTCTTTTCTGAGCCACAGGCCTGTTCTCAGGATTCAGAATCTCAAAATAGGCAATTTTACCGGACCCTGACAGTTTTGAAGTTTGCCTGTCAATCAGATATATGCTGAACCAGACATCTTCCCCGGCAACGTATTCCTGTCTGTCGGTATGAATATAAATTTCTTCACGGGGATTAGTATTACAGTATTTCTGAAACCTTTCAGAAACCGTATCAAGAAAATCCTGCCTGACCTGCCCGGAGGATGACAGGCTAAGGAGGCTGAAGAGAAACAGGCAATAAGGTATTCTATATCTTGACATGAATATATTTTTCAGCATTTTTTATCATTGTTGTTCTTCCCAGAAAGCTGGCTGTGTTGTGGTGCCCCTTACTGTGCAATCGGCACAAAATTTTCTTTCTGTAATTACCCTGTATGGGGGCATTGCATAGTTCTGTTCTTCAATTACCCAGACTGTACTGTTTAACCCGGGTATCGGACCTGTTCCATAAATAGTGTCCGCAGGGCATTCTTTATAATAGTTTACCAGCCCAAGGAAATTTTCATCAATATAAATTCTTTTAGACGTCTTTCCTGAGACGCTGAAAAATCCAAGAACCTGCTCGGACGGATCCTCGACGCAAAAAATATTGCCGGGAATTGAAGATGGGGTTATATCATAAAGGCTGCCGACTTCCTCGGAAATACTCTGCAGTTTTTCCCAATAAGTGTATTCACTTTCGCTGAGTGAATACTGATTCACAAGGATGGTGTAACGTACCGCCAGCCGGTCGGTTTCATTTGAAATAAACTTAATTGGAAATCGTGAGATCCTGTTCTGGATAAGAGAGGACATACTCTTAATACTGATTTCATTTGAATTGTTTGTTATCCAGCAGACATTGTTCGGGACATAATATGGAAGACGGAATTTCCATGTTTCGGTAAAATCCCATCTGTAGAACTTGCAAAACCCCATCGGATCATGTGTGTTCAGATAGACCTGGCTGCCCTCCTTTGCACTCGAAAATTCGGTCTTTTCCTGAATTAACACCTTTTCATGGAAGAGGCTGTCGATGGGAGGTACGGCCTGCAACTCCATCGGAAGGGACTGGTATGAATAATGGTTTACTGTTGAATTATTAGTATTTATATGCAGTGTATACTGACGTCCGATAACTCCCCTGAAAGTCCCGGGTGTTGTCAGGTAGGTTCCGGCAGTTGTCGATTCACGAGCCTGAAAGATATGGCCAAGATCATCGACAATAGTTACCGTGCATCCCTTCAGAGGTCTTGAAGTTATTTTATTTCCAAGAGGCATCGATCTTGAAAGCTTAATTGTATAGACCTCAGGCTGATCTGAAATCAATCCTTCAACAACCAGCAGGTCAGGATCTTCATCGGTTTCGGGTACAAATTGAGTGATACAGCCTGAAATTGTCAGAATCGAAATAAAAATCACTGAACGAAATATTTTTCTCATATCTGCTAAAAGTCAAAATTAAAGCTCACTGAAGGGATTGCTTTGCCGAATACGGAAAGTTTATACCCATTCACTCTCTTGTTTTCATTCTTGAAATAGATTGAATAGACATTCTGCCTGCCCAGCAAATTGTAAACTGAAAAGATCCAGTGAGGGTTGGCAATTTTATGAGATTTCAAATTCCCGCTGAGCTTCAGTGACAGATCGAGTCTCATATAATCGGGAATCCTGTACTTGTTTCTGTCAGAATAATGAACCAGCAGAATATCGCCCATATAATAAGTTGCCACAGGGTATGTGATTGGCCTCCCGGTGCTCCAGGTATAATTGGTCGAAAAACTGAACCGTCTTGAGAAAAGGAAATTAAATGTTGCAACAAGGTCGTTCGGCTTATCAAAGTTGGCAGGGAACCATTCCCCCTTATTTATAATCTCATCGTTGAATTTCCCAATGCTCTTAAGGAATGTTCTTGCATATGTATAACCAATGCTCCATCTTACTCTTCCTTCATCCCTTTTGACTGAAAACTCAACGCCGTAAGCTTTCCCTTTCACATTGACCACATCCTTTTCGATATTGTCAGCCATAACCAGGTTGGTTCCACCTTTGAAATCAAGCATGTTGCTTATCTGCTTATAGTAAACCTCAACAGAGGTCTGGATACTGTTATTGAAGAGCATCTGGTAGAATCCCAGGGCATACTGATCGCCAACCTGAGGCTTCAGGTAATAGTCACTCAGCTTCCATGTGTCGGTGGGGGAAATTGAAGTAGTGTTCGACAAAAGATGGAGATACTGTCTCGTACGGTTATAATTGATCTTGAATGAACTTCTTGAGCCGGTCCTGAAATTCAGTGATGCCCTGAATTCTGGTCCTGCATAGGTTTTTATTAATTCCTGCGATTTGAAATTCAGAGTATCAACGACAGTGGTTCTGCTTTTTGAAAAAGCCGGATCATACTGAAAAAACGACCTGGGTCCGTAAGAGAAGAAAGAGGAGAACCTTACGCCTGCATTTATCGACATATAGTCAGTCAGAACAAATTTGTCCTCAATGTATAATGCAGCTTCAAGCGCTTTCTCCCTTTGAATTGTCTTTGGTATTACAAGCGAAGAATCACCGGATGGCTGATAGCTGCCGGGCAGTACAGAATAACGGGTCAGGTCGGCTCCATAGTTGATTTCATTTCTTCCCTGATACCAGTTGAAATCAGCTTTGAAGCCCGTGCTGTTGACCTTATGTGCCAGGGCGAATCCTTCTTCAGGAATGCCTCTGCTTGTGACTCCATAGCTGTAGCTGCTGTTATTAACTGAAAGAAATGAAAAAAACCTGCTGTTAAAGAAATGCTTCCACCTGAGGGCAACAATATTATTATCATAACTGTAGGTGGTATCAGAGTTGAATCTGAAGGCATCATGGCTCAGATAAGAAGAAACTTCTATTCTGTTATTCTTATTGAGATCATAGGTGATTTTGCCATTCAGGTCATAGAATGAGGCCCTGCTGTTTTTGAGAGAAGCATTGTCGATAAGCCCGAAAACCCAGTTGGAATAAGTTGTTCGTCCTGTCAGAATGTAAGTTAATGTGTCTTTCTTTATTGGACCCTCAATCATAACATGTGCCGTAATAGGGCTTATCCCCGCATTGCCGGCAAATTCTTTTCTGTTTCCGTCTTTTGAAGTGATATCAAGCACCGATGATATCCTGCCTCCGAACCTTCCCGGGATACCTCCTTTGTAAAGTGTGACATCCCTTATTATATCAGAGTTCACCGCAGAGAAGAACCCGAAAAAGTGAGACGAATTGTACACTGGTGCCCCATAGAGAAGTATCAGATTCTGATCTGAAGAGCCTCCGCGTACATTAAATCCGGCCGATCCCTCTCCAACCGACTGAACCCCCGGAATCAGCAGCACACTTTTTATTATGTCTGACTCACCAAGTGAAGTAGGCAATAATCTGAATGAGGTTATATTGACTTTTTCAACTCCGACTTCGTATCTCTGAAAAATAACATTTTTCTGAGCTGAAACGACAGTCTCCTTAAGTGGAATAAGCATACTGTTCATTTCCATATCGAGCTCACCCGGACCGTACAGGTTGATATTTACCTGTTTCTCCTTCATCCCTATAAAAGAGAATTGGAGAAGGTGGACCCCTCTCGGGAGTGTCAGTGTGTAAAATCCGTAACCGTTTGAAATTGTACCAACCGACAGCTTCTGGACAAGAACCGTTGCGCCTGCAACCGGCTCCCTGGTATCCCTGTTGAGGATATATCCGGTTAGAGTGACATTTCCTGACTTGTAACGGTCGGCAGGATTGCCGATATCGACAAAGATATTCCCTGATAATTTCTGTTTATCCTGTGAATCATAATACTCCGTTGGGGCAATGAAGTTCTGTGTTCCTGTAACCGGTGCTTCGGAGACCTTGACAGCAAAATTCTTTGTAATTACCACATTCCCTGATTCATCAATGAAATAAAAGAGAGATTTATCCCTGAATAAATTATCAAGCAACTGTGTCAGTGATGAAAGTCCGGGAAAATCACCTGGTTTGAGATCATTCACCCATTCGTCCCTGAAAAAAAAATGCAGACCGGCGGCATTTTCCGCTTTGGTAACAAATTCAATGAACGTNAGGTCTTTATAATCCCATGTAATTTTTATTTCATCCTGGGCACGCACCAGGGTCGAAAGAAGCATTATCAGAAGCAGAAACGGAATCTTCAATTTCATCTGTAATTCTAATGTGGGATTTTGTCGTAATATTCAATCACCGGCTTAAAACTATCCGGGTTTTTTCTTGAAATTCTTAACTTGCCGTTCCTGATAAAGCTGGCCACCAGACGTTTGTGATCTTCCATCAGTTTAAGCAGTTCCTGCTTATTGTCAACACGGAAAATCTGCCCATTCTTCTCTATAAAAATCCTGTTGACCTGATTGAACATATCATATTTATTTTCAACAGCCAGTAAAAGGACTTCTTTCCTGTATTTTACATAAAGAGATGTCCCTCCATCGTATAAAACATTTACATAACCTGAAAGGGAGTTCAGGGAATCAGCTTCGAGCTTTTTAAAATCAAATATCCTGTTCTGGTACTTCATTGAGAAACCATCTATCATCTCCTTATTGAGCTGAAGGATAATGCTGTGGTCGGTAATTGTCAGCAGTTCATCATTATATATATCATATTTAAGAGGAAGGTTTTTAAAGGNTTTACCATCAATAGTTACACTTCCTGTTAAAAACTCATTCAAAAACAGGAATTGATCTCCTCTTATCTTGTAATAAATATTCCGCCATGCTCTGCCATTATAGAGCTTCTGAACGTCAATTGTATCATTGGCATTAGTTACAGGAACAACACTGTAACCTGCAATGTCATNTAAACAGACCAGCAACAGAGAAAATGCGGACCAGAAAAGGAATTTTCTTGTCATCAGACTAATAGNCAATCGGGGTCAGTATAATATTCCTGTAAGAGACCTTGCCATGATCTCCCTGGAGATATATCGGACCCGGGGCGAAAACATCCGACTGGATCGCTCCTCCGGTAGGACCATAGATTGGCTGATTTTCAATTATTTTAACACCATTAAGAACAACGGTTGCATGTCTTTTGCAGAGGGTTATGTCGAGCGATTGCCATTCTCCGCCTGGTTTTTCAGCTGCTGTCAGCGGCTTGATCCTGCTGTAAACGGCACCCATATTATGGGAATCGAGCTCTTTTTTGTATGAATCAACAACCTGAATCTCATACATTCCGCGTAGGTACACACCGCTGTTATTCCCTGCAGGTACATTTACCTCAAGTTTAAGGTTAAAGTCCTCAAATTCCTTAACGGTCCTGAGATTACCATAGCTGATATGAGCCTCCCCCTCTTTCTGTACAGGATCATTCACCAAAGTCCCGTCAATAACTTTGAATCCATTGACTTGTTTTTCATTTATAAGCTTCCAGCCAGAAAGATCCTTTCCGTTGAAAAGGTTCACCGGTTCTCCGTATTTGACAGCTGCCAGATCAGGCGCCGGCGGTACCGGAGGAAGTTTNGTTCCTGTAAAAAGTGTAGTGTCGACACTTAACCCGTTGCGTCGTGGTGATAATAGTATTCCGGTAATGTTTTCACCTGATTTCGTGATCTCCATCCAGTCGGTTACCACAAGTGTCTTAACAGGATTTTTATTTTCGTCCCTTTTTACAATAACNTTATTTGATCTCTGGATCATCAGAANATAATCTTTTGCGAGAAATACATTTGATACAGGCAGAACACTTCCGCCGCCCCATAATACATCTGCATCGAGAAATCCATCATCCTGCCTTACCTCGAGCCAACCAACCGATCCTCCTTCAATATCAATTGTCCACTGGCCGGTGAATTCAGAAATATCAGTTTTTTGAGGTGCAGAAGAAGCTGGTTCATTTTTGGAACCTGTGCAGGAGAAAAGCAAAAGAACCCCTATGCCAAGGGAAAAAAGGATGTGTTTTGTTTTCATGGGTAGGTTTTGATTGGTAAGTTTAAGGTAAATATAAAGATTTTAGGAGTTGCTTATATCTCTGTGCTTTCTTCAGAGTGGGAATTATCAGTAATCAGGATTGGTCAAAGTATCCAAATCCATTAACCGCAAAGATCGCAGAGGGAAAAAGGATAGATCGCAAAGGACTGAATTAAAATTGTTTGTCTTCGCTTACATGGCACATGTTTAGCATGCCCATAGTTAACAGGAAGCCTTTCCTGCTCAGATAATTTAATAATATTTAACATTTCATGGCGGTAAAATCTCAGCCAGAAATGAATTATTCCTGATGCCGGACGCCTGATGCCTGTAGCCATTATTAAACCCACTCCCCACCCCTCCCAGGGAGAGGAGCCATTTTTTTGCCTGACGCCTGCTTAATTAATCTCCTGTATTTTCAGGAGTTCACTGTTGTACTTCCTGTTTTCAAGTATCCTTACATACTTAAGTGCCTGCCTTGTTTTGTAATCTTCCCATGATTTCTGAGCCCATCCCAGAGCATCATCAAGTGAACCATTTATTTCGTTTATAATTGCCATGTTATAGCAGGCTCTNCCGGCAATCTTCATTTTACGATTTGTTGTCTCAAGTTCCCANAGTTTTCCGGCCTCATCCCATTTTCCTGTCTGGGCTTTGCGTCGGGCTATTTCAAAGTTATTTGTTCCCTTAACAAAATAGTCCCTGGTCACCCTGAGTCTGTATGGCAGCAGTCTCATTGCATATGTATGCCCGGCATTACGGCTTACTTCCCTGATTGCGTTTTTCCTTTCTTTAAGCGCCGCTGCTGCTGCGATAAGGTTTAGTCCCCTGGAAGTAAAAACAAGCGATTCGGCAAAGCTGAACTCATCGATTATCCCTGTACCTGCAGGAGCATAAATCCGCCATCCCGATTTTATAATTGTCTCCATTGATACCTCAAGTCCGAGCAGGGGTATGTTACCAAGTTTTGTGCCGACCTTACCTGCTGAGGACCAGGTTACTTTTGTATCGGTGTCAAACCGTTCAAGTGCGAAAAGGGCATCTGTTCCCGTGACAGTGCAGATACTGTCGACCAGTCTTTCTGCTAACGGAGGAGGAAGGATGCCGATTCTGGATGCTTTGAAGTTGATATCATTCAACAGCTTAACCTGGCTGAATCTTTCATTTGTCTTCAGCTCCTCGGTCAGTCCGGCAATGCTCTCCCACGCTCCGTCCCTGTCGAGATCAGTGCCTTCGAGCGAAAGAGTTTTATCGAGGTCATCAAGAAGTTTTGTCTCATCCGTNGGGATACTCCTGTTAATTATACCGATATTCTTAATACCTGGAGTAATTGTAACCGGGGCCGGTTGCATTACATTGATATAAAGTTCGTTGGTTTTGCATGAAGTGAAGAGTATTGCTAGCAGGATTATGAAAATAAAGTTTTTCATAGAAAATTTACTTTAGTAGTAAAAACGTGATACCTGCCTTATGTAGTATGCACTTTTTTTCAACATCCCCCTGCTGATCATCAACGTCAATCTTTGCTGCCGGGTCGCTATAAAGGGGAACTTAATTGTGTCAACCTAATATTTTTTAATGCTGCAGTGGTTCTCCAGGATGCTATCCCGAAAGGTTTGGAAAGTTCTACTTCAGGGCGGATTGACAGGAAATTATCCCCCATTGTGAAATTGATAACCATTTCATCATCGATCCATACCAGTATTTTTTCTTCAGTGACCTTAAGCCGTATCCTGTACCAGCGTTCCTTTTCAAATTGTCTGGTCACTGTAGTCTCATTTTCAGAGGCATCCATACCGTTTATGCTGCTAAGGCCAACAACAGTTCCGCCCCAGCCTCCTGCGATAAAAGAACAATGATTTTTACCTGCGGGAAAAGTCATTCCACAGAAGAAGTCATTTCCATCCACTCGCATTGCATCAAGCGTAATTTCGTAATTTGTGACAGGGAACTCCTCTTTCCAGGTTATTCCGGTACAGCCGTCACCCATTCCAAGTATTATCTTGTCACCTGAAACATAAACATCTCCCTGGGTTCCAAAATCAGTTATCTCCCATCCTTTTAGCGAGTTACCGTCGAAAATATATCCGCTATCGCGAGGATGAAAGGCTTCAGTATGCTTAGCAGGATTTTCCTTGGGTCTGCAGCTAATTACTGAAAGAATAAGCCCGGTTAAAAAAAAATATGTGACAATTCTTTTCATTTTTCATTATATAATTAATTCATTATATTATATTTTCATAATATTAATATCTCATGATATTCTTAATCTGTAATATTTATAATTCTTAATATAATTGTTTCATTATATCAGTTTTCATTATAAAGATAGGAAATAGCACAATTTGTGTTAATTTTGGTCATCAATTCAAAACCATGGAATTTAACTGGGTTCTTGAATATAAGATTAAAATCAACCGTTCCGGACTCTGCTGACCTTTTTCCGGGCATTCCTCCCATTCTTTATTTAAATCTATCTGAAAGACCAGATTGATTTCGTGTATTTTAATTTCTTCAATTGTATTTAAACAAAAACAGATGAATAATTTAATAGTAACAGGAACCGGACTGACCATTAACGACGTAGTAAATGTAGCCCGTCATGGTCAGAAGGTTGAACTTCACCCTGAAGCCAGAAAGCGCATTGCTGCCTGCCGTGAAATGCTTGAAAAAAAGATTGCCGCACATGAAATAATGTACGGGGTAAACACGGGTATCGGGGAGTTTTCGGAGATAGTCCTGAATGACGATCAGATAAAAGACTTCCAGAAATACCTTGTCTATAATCATGCTGCCGGTATCGGCGACCCCGCATCAATCGAAACGGTGAGAGGGGCAATGCTGGGCAGGATAAACGTCCATGCACACGGAAACTCAGGAAACCGGCCTGAGATAACCGATACTCTTGTGGAAATGCTTAACAAGGGAGTTACTCCTTTTGTCTGCCAGAAAGGATCAGTAGGAGCCTCCGGCGATCTTGCACCTATGTCACAGATTGCATTGCTTCTCCTTGGTGAAGGCAGTGCTTACTTCAAAGGAGAGCTTCTGGAAGGTGCTGAAGCGATGAAGAGGGCAGGTATAAAAGTGCCCGGCCTTCATGCACGCGATGGACTGGCAGCAATCAACGGATCGAACATGCTGACAGCCATGAGTGCAATCTGGCTTGTTGATGCAAACAACTGGCTGAAACAGGCTGAGATAGCCGCCTCGATGTCGCTCGAAGCCCTGAAAGCCAATATGAAACCTTATACTCCTCTTCTTCATGAAGCGAGAGGCTTCAGGGGGGCAATAAGAAGTGCTAATGCAATTAATAAATGCATTTCGGGAGGCGATCTGAAAGAGGGCAGGATAAAATCGAAAGTCCAGGATGCCTATTCCATGAGGTCAACACCGCAGGTAATCGGATCGGCCCATGACATGCTTGCCTATGCAAAATCGCAGGTTGAAATTGAACTCAACGGAGTTGGAGATAATCCTATCTTTTTCCCTGAGAAGAATATTCAGCTTTCAGGCGCCAATTTCCAGGGATCACCGGTATGTGTGCCAATGGACATGGCCGGAGCCTGCATCACTATGGTAAGCGTTTTGTCGGAAAGACGGATGAACAGGATGAACAATCAGGCTCTCAGCGTCGGACTACCCGATTTCCTTACAAAAGGGGCGGGTATGTTTTCAGGGATGATGCTCAGTCAGTATACTGCTGATACCCTGATTGTCGAACAGAGAATACTGTCGGTGCCTGCCTCAATACAATCGATACCAGCAGCAGCCGACCAGGAGGATTTTGTTTCAATGGGAATGAACACTTCAATAAAGAACAATCAGATCCTCGATTGCGCTTACGGAGTTCTAGGCATAGAATTCATGGCAGCTGCCCAGGCACTGGACTTCAGAAAAGAGGAATACAAATTCGGGACAGGGGTTCAGAAAGCTAAGGATGTAATCAGGAAATATGTTGATTTTCTCGAAATAGACAGACCACTTTACCCCGATCACACTAAAATGAAGGAACTTGTTAGATCGTGCGAAATTCTGTCTGAAGTTGAAAAAGTTACGGGTTCACTTGAATAAAAACAGACTATATTTGTATGAAACAATCAATAATTTATGAAAAAGTATCTTCTGCCGGTAACAACTATTGTGGCACTCTCATTGCTGCCCGGATGTTCTTCAAAACAGGAAAAAGCTGAAACAGGGATGAAAGATTTTATCTCCGCTTATGAAACGAAACTCATTCCGCTTTATAAAGAAGCCAGCCTGGCTTCATGGAATGCAAATATCACAGGTTCTAATGAAGATTGGGCAAAAAGCGAAAAAGCATCATTTGAACTCACAAAAATCTTTACCGACAGTACTGCTTTTAAGCAACTGAAAGAGCTGAAAGAAGGGGGCCTGGTAAAAGATTCNCTTCTTGCCCGTCAGCTTGACCTTATTTATAATTCATACCTTGGAGGACAGGTAGATCCTGAGCTTCTGGCTGAACAGATTAAGATGGAGACCGAAATCAGCAAGAAATACTCCAATTTCAGAGCCAATCTGAAGGGGAAGGAACTCACTGATAACGAGATAGAGGGTATATTGAAAAGTTCGAAAGTAAGCTCCGACCTTCAGGCTGCCTGGGAAGCCCATAAGATGATAGGTCCGGTTGTTGCCGGGGATATCATAAAGCTTGTCAGGCATCGCAATATGATAGCCAGGAAAACCGGATTCAGCAACTATCATGAAATGACNCTGAGGCTTTCGGGTCAGGATCCGGCGGAAGTGACAAAGGTCTTCGACGAGCTTGATGACCTTACAAAAGATAGTTTTGCCAGGCTAAAAGGGGATATCGACTCTTTTCTTGCAAAACAGTACCTTATTGGGATCAATGAGCTGAAGCCATGGCATTATCAGAACAGGTTTTTCCAGGAAGCCCCTGAAATTTACACTGTGGATTTTGACCAGTATTATGAAAACCAGGATCCGGTTAAGCTTGCTGCCAGATTTTACGACGGAATCGGACTGAATGTAGATGCTATCCTTGCAAAAAGTGACCTATACGAGAAACCCGGGAAAAACCAGCATGCTTTCAGCACCGACATCGACCGTTCAGGCGATGTAAGGACACTTGACAATGTTAAGCCCGATTCATATTGGATGAACACGATGCTTCATGAACTCGGCCATGGGGTATATTCCTATTATAATGACCGGTCGCTGCCATTCACCCTCAGGGACGCTGCACACTCTTTCACCACCGAAGCAATTGCCAACCTTTTTGGCAGGTTCGCCACCGATCCTGTCTGGATGAATGAGATGGGGCTGATAGATAAAACTGAAAGTGAAAAGATAATGCCCGCAAGCAAAAATGCACAACGGCTTCAGATGATTGTCTTCAGCAGATGGGCACAGGTGATGTACCGGTTTGAAAAGTCAATGTATGAAAATCCCGATCAGGACCTTAACCAGCAATGGTGGAACATGGTTGAGAAATATCAGATGCTTAAGAAGCCAGAAGGCAGGAATATGCCTGACTGGGCAACAAAGATCCATGTTGCACTCTATCCGTGTTATTATCATAATTACCTGCTTGGNGAAATTCTTGCATCTCAATGGTATTATTACATTATATCCAATGTTTCAAAAAACAGTTCTTTTGTTGGTGAAAANGCCGTTGGTGACTACCTGAAAGAGAAGGTTTTCATGCCGGGGGCCAGATATTACTGGAACGATATGATCGAAAAATCGACCGGTGAAAAGCTGACTGCAAAATATTATGCAAAACAATTTGTAGAATAAAAACACGAAATCCATTTAAACACGGAGTTGCATAGAGTTAAAGGGAGTTGCACAGAGTAAAAAAACCGTGGAACTCCGTAAAACTCCGTGTCACTCCGTGTAAAAAAATATCATTGTTATGAAAAAATCACTGCTCCTTATCCTTATCCTGGCAGCTGCCTGCTCTTCACCTAAGATTGAAAAAGCAACCATTTCCACCTCTGCATTTATTGATGATGCAGCAGTATCATCCATTATTGACAGTGTCAAAACAATCAATCCTTCGGCTGATGCCATTCTTCTCGAGAAGGGTGTCAGGCATGCTGCATCACTCTGGAGGGCAGAGGATGGAACTCTTCCGGATTTTTCCTCCTTTGTCAAAAACAACTATATTCCTGACGCTGATAAAAGGAGAGCCATATTCCGGAAGATAAGCGGGTATCTCGAATCCCTTGCGGGTAATTTCAACGAGATTACTATTGACTTAAAGAAGAACCTCGATGAAGCTACAGGTGAAATAGATGAGATTGACCGCATGTTCGGTACCTGGTCGGTCAGTTCTCACTTTTCAGACGATTTTTACTCAAATAAGATTGCATTTTATATCGCCCTTAATTTCCCTTATTTCACCCTCGAAGAGAAGGAAAAGCTCGGACCCGGATGGAGTCGCGATGAATGGGCAATGGCACGGCTTGGCGATTTCTTCATATCGCGGGTGCCTGCCGGACTTAACCAGGCTCTCAGTACAGCTACAGGGAATGCAGAAATGTATATTGCAGAATATAATATCTGCATGGGGCATCTCCGGACAGATGACGGGAGGCAGCTTTTCCCCGCCGACATGGTGCTTCTTTCGCACTGGAACCTGCGTGATGAGCTGAAATCCCATTATGCTGAAGGAGAAAAAGGGCTTGAAAAACAGGATATGATCTACAAGGTCATGGAACACATTATAAACCAGGATATTCCAAAAATAATTATTAATAATCCGGGATATGAATGGGCGCCCTTCTCCAATAAAGTAACAAAGAATGGAACTCAGGTTGAAGCTGCAGCAGAACCTGATACCCGGTACGAACATATTGCAAATATATTCAGGGCAATGAAAGATATTGATCCCTATAATCCGGAAATGAACACTGCAATCCTGCGTAAATTCTCGGGTGAAATGGAGATATCACAGGAGGAGGTAGAAGCCCTATTTGATTCATACCTGAGTTCTCCTCAGCTTGTCAGACTTGGTGCTGTCATAAAAGAAAGGCTTGGACGCGATCTGAAACCATTCGATATATGGTACGACGGATTCAAAAGCCGAAGCAGTATNCCTGAAGATCAACTTACCGCAAAAACTTCCTCCCGCTATCCCAATCCTCAGGCATTTAAAGCCCAGATGCCTGTCATGCTTCAAAAGCTTGGTTGGGACGCTGAAAGGGCAAAATATCTCTCCGACAAGATCGTGGTTGATCCTGCCAGGGGCTCAGGGCATGCAGCCGGTGCAGCCATGAAAGGTTCTGTTGCGCATCTGCGGACCCGGATTTCGGAAAAAGGAATGGATTACAAGGGATATGAAATTGCAGTTCATGAATTCGGACATAATATTGAGCAGACTATTTCACTTTATGATGTCGACAATTATTTGATGTCGGGTGTGCCGAATACTGCAATAACCGAAGCTCTTGCCTTTGTTTTTCAGAACCGCAACCTTATGCTCCTTGATATGAAGGATAATTCTGCCGACAAAGACAAGATGGAGACAATGAATGCTGCCTGGTCGCTGATGGAGATAATGGGTGTCGGGATGGTTGAAATGAAATCATGGAAATGGCTTTATGATAATCCTGAAGCCACTCCTGCTCAGCTAAAGCAGAGTATTATCGGGTTCGCTGTGGAGGTTTGGAACATGTATTTTGCCCCGATTATTGGAGTAAAAGATTCACCCATCCTCGCAATTTACTCTCATATGGTTGAAGTACCGCTTTATCTTCCGAATTATTCTTACGGGCATATTGTTCAGTATCAGATAGAGGAGTATTTAAAAGGGAAGAACCTCAACAGCGAGATCGACCGGATGTTCAGTCAGGGGCGTCTTACTCCCCAGCAATGGATTATGGGAGCTGTTGGTGAAAAGATCTCCACTAAACCAATTTTGAATGCTTTGGATAAGGTTCTTAATTAACCATACTAATATGAAAATAAAGATCGCTGATTTCCCGACATTCAATCAAGAATGGGACAGGAAGGAAACTGAGGAAAAAACGAAGAAGATCCTCAGAAAGATAGGAAAGCTGCAAAACAAAATGTATGCCCAGGATAAATTCAGTTTACTCCTGGTGATTCAGGGAACTGATGCTTCAGGGAAGGACGGTGTCACAAAGGGGTTGGTGAAATACTGCAATCCGGTCGGGATTAAGATCCACTATTTCAAAAAGCCGACTGAAGATGAATATGCACACGATTTCCTTTGGAGAGTTCATAATGTAGCCCCGGCTAAAGGGGAACTTAAGTTCTTCATACGATCACATTATGAAGACATACTGGTTCCATCGGTCGAAAAGTATATCCCCGCAGAAATAGTCGAAAAGCGGTACAAGCTTATAAATGATTTTGAAAAACAACTTGAACAAAATGATACCAGAATCCTGAAATTCTTTATGAATGTATCCAGGGAAGCTCAGAAAGAGCGGCTTATGGAGAGGATCGAGCTTAAAGAGAAACATTGGAAGCACAAGGACGGTGACTGGGACACACGCGAAAAATGGGATCAGTATATGGAGGTTTATGAAAAGATAATTAACAACTGCGATACAGTTCCATGGCATATTGTACCATCCGATAAAAACTGGCAGAAGCTTTATGCTGTTGCCGAGGTTGTTCTTAAGGCTCTTGAGGATCTCGATCTTAAATGGCCCGAACTGGTAACTGAAAAATTCAAAACAACAAAATAAGATGCAGGGTAATACCCCCCATCCCCCCAGGGGGGGCTAAAATCCAAGTAATACTTTAAACCCCGCTTGTGGGGCAGGGGGTTAAGCTCTCCGTGTAACTCCGTGGTAAGATTTTTGTTTAATTAAAATAAAACCTAAGACAATGTTCCGAAAACTTCTTTTTCCCGTATTAATTCTTTTTACAACAAGCATTAACGCTCAAACAGTTTATACCCCAACACCCGAAAACCTCAATTCCCGCCAGTGGTTCCAGGATTCAAAATTCGGGATGTTCATCCACTGGGGTGTCTATAGCGTTCTTGGTGATGGTGAATGGGTTATGAATAACCAGAAAATTGACAGGCAGACTTATCAGAAACTGCCTGCATTCTTTAATCCCGTCAGCTACGATCCCAAAGAATGGGTTGCCCTGGCAAAAGCTGCCGGCATGAAGTATATCACGATAACCAGCAAACACCATGATGGTTTTGCAATGTGGGACTCGAAACTTACTGACTGGGATATTGTTGACCGGACACCTTANGGAAAGGATGTTCTGAAAATGCTTGCTGATGAATGCCAAAAGCAGGGAATAAAATTATTTTTCTACCATTCNCACCTCGACTGGTACCAGGATGACTATTTTCCGAGGGGAAATACAGGACAATATTCAGGCCGGCCTGAGAAAGGCGACTGGTACAAATATCTCGATTATATGGACGGACAGCTTACCGAGTTGCTTACAAATTACGGTGAGATCGGAGGAATATGGTTTGACGGACACTGGGATAAAAAAGATGCCGACTGGCGTCTTGACAAGACTTATAAACTTATTCACAGCCTCCAGCCTGCTGCTCTGGTCGGAAATAACCATCATCTTGCTCCGTTTGACGGAGAGGATTTCCAGATGTTCGAGAAAGACCTGCCCGGACAAAAGACAACCGGGTTCAATACTGAACAGAAGATAGGCGAACTGCCGTTTGAAACCTGTGAAACAATGAACAATTCATGGGGATTTAATCTCCAGGACAAAAATTATAAATCAACAAAAGATCTTATCCGCTATCTTGTAAAAGCGGCAGGCTATAATTCCAATTTCCTGCTGAATATCGGCCCGATGCCAAACGGAAAGATCCAGCCTGAATTTGTCAGAACATTGAACGAGGTCGGCACNTGGATGAAGANGTACGGCGAAACAATTTATGGAACCCGTGGCGGACCGGTGAGTCCAAGGNCATGGGGTGTTATGACACAAAAGGCAAATAAAATATATGTGCATCTTCTCAGCCTTGAAGACAATAATCTGTTAATTCCGGATTTTGGCAAAAAAGTGAAGAACATCACACTTTTCGATTCCGGAGCCAAAATTAAATTCAGGCAGGATGCATTCGGTATTACAGTTTCAGTTCCTGCAGGAATAATGGATGAGACGGATACGATTCTGGTGATGGAGTTGTAGCCCCCAAACCCTTATAAGCTGCTCAGACAAAAAGTCCCCCTTGGAAGAGCCTGCCCCGCTTCGGCGGGGGGGCGGGGGGATGTAAAAAGAAATAATAAACATCCCCCTAACCCCCCCAAGGGGGGAATAAGTATTCTTACTTCAGAAATACCTCAAGAACAGGGATCTCTACCGGTGGTTTCAGAACAGGCAGCTGCAGGTTAATATCATTCTTTGTTTCATTGTTTCCTGTACTGAATCGTATTTCAGAGGCATCGTGAAGGAACTGAACATATTTGACCTTGTCGGCCATATTTGCCAGTGTAAGCGAACCCATAGGATAAGCAAGAAGGTGAACGTATAATCGCTTTGAAGTAGGATTATATGTCAGTATTGAATTGGCCGGAGGAACAAATCCGGCCGGCGCCTCGGTACAGTTGTAGACGGAACGGTTGTTGTATTTCATCCACTCTCCCATTGCTTTCAGCCTCTCCTGAGCCCTGTTGTCGAATGTACCTCTTGCTGTAGGCCCAACATTAAGTAAAAGGTTGCCGCCTTTGCTGACCGATTCAACAAGTAATTCAAGCAGCTGGGCCGGACTCTTCCATGATGTCTCATCGCGGTAGTAACCCCACGAACCGGAAAATGTCTGGCATGTTTCCCATGCGACTCTTTTACCGTTNACCTCAGGCCATTTTGTAACCTTATACTGTTCGGGTGTTGTGAAATCCCAACCGCCTTCAACATCTTTCAGGTCGAGACGGTCGTCGACAATAATTCCAGGCTGAAGCGATCGTGCCAGTTTCAGAAGATTCTCCGAATCCCAGTCCTGCCGACCTTTTCCGTTNTTACCGGGGAAGGAGAAGTCGAACCAGATAATGCTTATTTCACCATAGTTTGTAAGCAGCTCCCTCACCTGGTTCTTCATGTATTCCCTGTACCTGTTCATATCCTTGCCCTTGTTAAGCCTTGCATAAGCAGTGTCATATTCCTGCCTCTGCGGGTGATTCCTGTCGATAGTGTAATCGGGATGGTGCCAGTCGATAAGGGAATAGTAGAATCCGACCTTTATACCTTCTGCCCTGAAAGCATCAACATAATCCCTGATAATATCCCTTCCGAAAGGGGTATTTGTAGATTTGTAATCGGTAAATTTTGAATCCCAGTTGCAGAAACCTTCGTGATGCTTCGCAGTAAGAACGACATATTTCATACCCGCCTCCTTTGCCATTCTTGCCCATTCTTTTGGATTGTAGAGATCGGGATTGAAGTTTTCAAAGTATTTCTGATATTGTTCAGTTGTCAGNCGTTCCCTGTTTTTTACCCACTCGTGGCGGGCTGGAAGGGCATATAATCCCCAGTGAATGAACATGCCGAAGCGGGCATCGGTCCACCATTTCATTCTTTGTGTCTTCTGGGCTTCAGTCTCTTTCGGAAGCTGAGCAGGTGCCATCTGTGAAGTTATTAACAGAAGGATTGTCAGGAGTGTGATTGTGTAGGTTTTGGTTTTCATTGTAATTGGTTATGAGTTGAATAATATTATAAATCCATTAACCGCAAAGTCCGCAAAGAATTTATACAGAGTTCGCAAAGAACTGATTAACAGTAATTAATCTTAGCGTGCTTTACCAAATCCTGGCGTGCTTTGCGGTTATAAGTTAAGAAAAATTTCATTTTGTTTTCCTATAGGACTAAAATGGAGGAGATCGATTCTCATTCCAATTTATCTTAAAGTTACCGGGATCAATTTCTNNGCATATGTTAAAGCCTGCTTCTTAAAATCTCCATCAGATCTTCTAAATTCAGCTTAACCGGATTATTTTTCAATTCGGTAATTCTGCAAATTGGTTCAATATCCTCCTCCTTAATACCGTATTTATCAAGACGCGGTAAATTAAGGTCGTCGGAGAGCTTTAAAAGATATTCAACAAAGCCATCCATATAATAATCATCAGGTTTTCCGCGGGTTTCAATAAAGAGCTTTCCAAGCCTTACATATTTATTAGTTATTTCAGGATTATTGACTCCCCTCCTGAGTTCTCTTAAAGTTATTGCATTTGNAGGTGCCATAAGAGTGCCGCAAACCACACCGTGAGGTATATTGAACATCCCTCCTGCCGATGACGCAAAACCGTGAACAACACCAAGTCCGGCATTTGCCAGACAGATACCCGATGTGAGGGCGGCAAACGACATTCCTGTCCTTGCCGTAATATCNTCACCGTTATGACAGGTTTGAACAAGAGAGGATTTCACTGCTTTAAGTCCTTCCCACGCAAGAGCATCGGTGTATTCTGATGCATTCCCGGAAAGAAATGATTCAGTAAGCTGGGTAAAGCAGTCCATCCCGCTTGCTGCCGTGATATCCGGAGGACAGCTTAAAGTAAGCTCCGGATCAACAATTGCAATATCCGGAACGAAATTATCGTGCCGGAGAGATTTCTTGAATCCATTTTTCCCGATCTCCGAGATTACTGCGTTTTTGGTTGCTTCGCTGCCTGTTCCGGATGTGGTAGGCAGTGCAATGAACGGCAGCTTTGTACCGGGATGTTCCCATGTGCCGACTCCTTCGAGATATTCCCTGACAGATCCTTTAACGCCATACATTGCCGATACGGCTTTCCCGGCATCCAGAACACTTCCGCCACCAACGGCAACAACAGCATTCACAGCTTCATTCCTGATCTTCTCTGAAACTGAATCAATTATTTCGGGAGAGGGNTCGCCGGAAACAACAANATGAAGATATTTTATCCCTTCCCTCAGAAGCGCCTCAGACAGAGTTTCGGCATAAGGTGATTTAACGAATGATTCACCGGCTGTTACCAGCAAAATAGTTTTTCCGTATCTCTTTATCAACCCTGGGAGAACCTTTATTTTGCCGGTGCTGAAATGAATAAAGGGCAGCCTTGAAAACTGGAAAGCTTTTACCATTCCGATCTCTCTTTTGGCTCAATGATATTATACTTTACACCATATCTTGTTTCAGCCATCATATCTTTAACATTATCGCGCCATCTGAGATAATGTTCAGTCTCTTTATGAGCCAGTACAGCCTCTTCCGATTCAAAAGCTTCATAAAGCATGAACCGGCATGGATCATCTGCCTGCTGAACAAAGTCGAACCTGAGGTTACCTGGTTCCTTAACAGATCCCCGGTGGTTCAGAAGTGACGCTTCAATAAAATCGTCAACAGCTTCTGGTTTTACATGTACGTGTACGCAGGTTACTATCATGACAATATTTTTAGTAAAGGTAAATTATCCGGTTTTAATTTCATATCTGATTATTTATTGACATTGAAAATAAATTTGGCTTGAATTATAAGAAATTATAAATTTGTTATTAGCCGGCCTTAAAGAGAGTTTACCTCATGGGAAAACAATCCATTAACGATTAAAAAATAAACCCTGAAATCTCATTNCTTATTATAAAATCTTTGATTTATTAACCTTAAAAAAATGACCTATGAAAAAGCTGATTTTCACAGTTAATCTGATTTTAGTTTTAGTTCTTTTTTCGAAACCCTGTTTTTCTCAACTTGACCTGGTTTTAGGTCTAAGCAAATCAAGTATAACAGGCAGTGAAAGCTGGAAGGATCCTTTTGGGTTACAGGCCGGAATAATTATGCCTGTAGCAAATTTAAGTGAAGAACTGAGTTTAAGGGCAGAAGCCAACTTATCAATGCAGGGAGCAAAGTGGGAATACTATGACGGCATGGGAAGGACCAATCTTCTGTATTTGAACTTACCNGTCGTTGTAAGATTTCTTCACGAAAGCGGTTTTTTCGGTGAAGCCGGACTTCAGCCTGGTATATTACTGAGTGCAAAGGATAAATGGGGTGATTCGACCGATGATATTAAAGACCAGATGAAAATATTTGACATTGGGATCCCTGTCGGAATAGGCTATCAGATAAATGAAAAAATTGGCGTTGGATTCAGGGTTATCCCGGGGATGATCAACCTGTTTGAAGGCAGTGATTCAGATGATAAGGACCATAATCTGGTGTTTGCACTGCGGGGAACCTATAAACTCAATCTCAAAAAATAGTACAGGTAAATTACTCCTGAAATCAATTAAAATTTACTGCCTGTGATTTTTGCCGCTTGAAATTTTTATCTTGCTTTTGAAATAAAAGATCCGGCAATGAAATTCAAGTGTGTTAAAATCTATTTTCTGGTAATTTTGATCTTAATGTCAATCTTACAGGTTTCTGCCCAGTCTGTTAATATGGGTGGGAACCTTTTTGACTCCGGATGGCGGTTTTATCGCGGAGGAGCCCAGGGTGCTGAGAATCCCCAATTTGATGACTCAAAATGGAGGAAGATTGATCTGCCTCACGACTGGAGCATTGAAGATATTCCAGGAACAGATTCACCATTCAGCTTAAATGCAATCAGCCAGGTTAGCGGCGGATTCACAACCGGGGGTACCGGATGGTACAGGAAATCATTTAAAATTCCGGAAATTCTTAAAGGGAAGCGCCTCAGGATACTTTTTGAAGGTGTTTACATGAATTCTGAAGTCTGGNTGAACGGCCGCCAGGTAGGAAATCATCCTTACGGCTATTCAAGCTTCTGGTTCGATATTACTGACAACCTTAANTTGGAAGGAGAAAATTTGCTGTGCGTCAAGGTTAAAAATGAAGGGGAGAACAGCCGATGGTATTCAGGATCAGGAATCTACAGGCATGTNTGGCTCCTGGTATGCGATTCTGTGTACATTGCCCAGTGGGGAACAAGTATTGCNACTCCGTATGTTTCAGCCGGTGAAGCNCTGATAAGTGTAAAGACAACCCTCACTAACCAGAGCAGTCTTGACAAAAACATTAAACTTGTGACAAGGATTTATGACAAAAAACTGCAGGAGTTGTCAAAAACCGAAACCACTAAAGTTATAGGATCAGGAAAAAGCTCTGACCTGACCCAGGAATTAGTTTTAAAAAATCCGCTTTTATGGTCTCCTGATTCCCCTGATCTTTATAAAGCAGTATCAGAATTATATGCAGATGAAAAAATTACCGATAAATCTGAAATTCAATTCGGGATAAGATCAATATCATTTGATCCGGTCAATGGTTTCGTTCTGAACGGAAAAGCATTAAAGCTTAAGGGAGGTTGCGTCCATCACGACAACGGGCCTCTCGGAGCAAAGGCATACGACAGGGCTGAGGAACGCAGGGTTGAACTCTTGAAAGCCAGTGGTTTCAATGCAGTCAGATGTTCGCATAACCCACCTTCTACTGCATTTCTCGATGCCTGCGACCGCCTGGGAATGCTTGTAATGGATGAAGCTTTCGATATGTGGAATGAGCAGAAGAATCCATACGATTATCATCTGTTTTTTGACAAATGGTGGAAGAAGGATGTAGAGAATATGGTCCTCCGCGACAGGAACCACCCATCAGTGATAATGTGGAGCATAGGCAACGAAATTCCCGGCAGGCACAGGCCCGATGTGGTTGAAACTGCTAAAATGCTTGGCGATTTTATCCGAACCACAGATCCGACACGGCCCGTTACCTCAGCAGTAAACGATCTCAAACCCGACAAGGATCCCTACTTTGCAACGCTCGATGTGGCAGGTTATAATTATGCCGCGGGCGGTGATCATAACCAGGAGAGCCTTTATGCACAGGATCATAAAAGAGTGCCGGGCAGGATAATGGCCGGTACTGAATCTTATGCCCTGGAAGCATTCGGAAGCTGGATGGGAGTGGTTGACAATCCTTATGTAATCGGCGATTTTGTATGGACCGCTTTTGACTATATCGGGGAATCAAGCATCGGATGGAGAGGCTACTGGCAGAAACAGGACTTCTTTCCATGGAACCTTGCTTATTGCGGTGATATTGACATCTGCGGCTGGAAACGGCCACAGTCATATTACCGCGATGCACTCTGGAAAGAAAACCAGCTCTCGATATGGGTTACACCTCCAAAGCCCTCATTTGAACTAAATCCCGACAGGCAGCCATGGTCGAAGTGGCACTGGTATGATGTTGCCGGCAGCTGGACCTGGAAAGGTTATGAAGGAAAAACACTGGATGTAGCTGTTTATTCATCATGCGAACAGGTTGAACTGTTTTTGAACGGCAAGTCGTTAGGGAGAAAACCCACAAACCGAAGTAATCAATATACCGCTTTCTGGCAGGTTCCTTATCAGCATGGGACTCTCAGAGCCACAGGTTACAAAGGTAAAAAACAGGTCACTGTTTCCGAATTAAAAACAGCCGGCGATCCTGTGCAGATAAAGCTTACGGCTGACAGACCAGTTATCAAAGCTGACGGGCAGGATCTGAGCTATATTACGGTAGAATTAAATGACCCTGATGGTTTACGTAATCCGGATGCTGAAAACCTGGTTTCATTTTCAACTGAGGGCCCCGGGAGTATTATAGCAGTGGGAAATGCAAATCCTGTTAGTCTTGAAAGCTTTCAGCTTCCTCACAGGAAAGCATGGCACGGGAGGTGCCTGGTTATAGTTAAATCCGATTTAAAAGCAGGCCCGATTATAATAACAGCGACAACACCCGGATTGAAATCCTCAACAATTGAGATAAATAGCATCTGACATTGCAGGGCTCAGGGCTCAGAGCTATTCGGCGATTTCGATCTTCTTCTTTTCCTTGAAGAAGAAAATAAAACATATCAGCACTGCAACCGCAATATATGCAGGTACAAGCCATATGCTTCTCCAATGGTACACCTGACTGACCGAATAGTAGGTTGTAACAAAGCCGGAGAACCAGGTTCCAATGAACATTCCAAGGCCGTATGTAACAAAAGTGAATAGTCCCTGGGCAGCATTTTTGATCCTTTCATTTGACTTCTTCTCGGTGTACATATACCCGGTAACGAAAAAGAAATCGTAGCAGACTCCGTGGAGGATAATTCCTGCATAAAGCATCCATACGCCAGGGCCCATGCTTCCGAAGGCAAAGCATATATATCTCAGAATCCAGGCGGTCATTCCTATCAGAAGCATTTTCTTTACCCCTATCCTGTTGAAAAGGAAAGGAATCGCCAGAATGAACAATGCTTCCGAGATCTGGCCCATAACCATTTTTCCGGCAGCATTCTCCATTCCTGCCTGGTTAAGGAAAAGGTTGGCAAAACCGAAATAGAATGAAAGCGGTATACAGACAAATATTGCTGCAATAAAGAAAATTAGATACGGACGGTCCCTGAAAAGAACAAATGCATCGATACCCATGACAGATTTTGCCGTTGATGGTGTTTTAGCTTTCGGGGGTGTATCAGGAAGTAAAAAGCTGAACAGTCCCAAACCGGCTGATACAACTGAAGCCATATAGAATGTTGATGGCGTTTGTTCAATTCCCAGGATAGCGATCATGAATCCGGAGATAACCCAGCCGACTGTACCAAATACCCTTATAACCGGAAATTGCCGGCCGGGATCACTCATCTGCCTGAATGCCACACTGTTTGAAAGAGCAATTGTAGGCATATAGGCAAGCGAATAGAGCAGGATGATCCAGTAAAACGGGCCGTTCGCCGTAACCTTCGAAGCCAGAAACAACAACACGCCGCCAACCAGATGCAATACACCCATTACCCGCTGGGCAGCAAAAAACCTGTCAGCGATCATTCCGATAAAAAAAGGAGAGATCATTGTTGCAATTGCCAGGGCACTGTAAGCAGCCCCTATCTGGATCCCGGTGGAACCAAGGATTTTTGACATAAATGTTCCCATGGTCACATACCATGAACCCCAAACATAATATTGGAGGAACATCATCAATGAAAGGATAACACTGGTTTTCAGCTTCATAGAAATGCAATTTTAAGAATTGGAATCAAATTCCGTCAGCAGGTTTTAGCTGTCTTAATTAAGACAATAATTTTCGAATTACAAACTAAGGATTTTAATTTTAAATTAAATTAACTTAAATCCTGTAAGGTTTGAATAACTTTTACATATTTTTATAAGGTGATTTACAAATCCTAAAGACGAAAACATATGAAAAACACTGGCAACTCAATGAAAGGCATTTCAAGAAGAAAGTTCCTTGGAAGTACGGCAGCCGCTGCTGCTTTGGCAATGGTTCCTATTTCCTACGGTTCTGCAAATGCAGCTCCTGCAACAGCTCAGGGCGCCGCATCCACTAAACCCAATTCCAAATTTGGTGGCGTACAGATAGGCGCAATAACTTACAGCTGGCGCAGTATGCCGGGCGGCCTTGAGAACGTAATCAGGTATTGCAAGGAAGCCGGAATCAGCTCAATTGAACTCATGAGCGGTGACCTTGAAGATTATCTTGGCGCTCCCAAGAATCCGATGGCCGGAATGTTCGGAGCACCTCCCGCAGCACAACGTCCGGCCGGTGCTCCTGCCGCTGGCGCTCCTCCTGCTGCCGGTGCCCCTCCTGCCGGTGCCCCTCCTGCCGGTGCCCGTCCTGCAGGTGCCCAGGGCGGCCGTCAGCCTCTTACCCCTGAACAGGAGGCCGCAAGAACCAAATACAACCAGGATCTTAAAGACTGGCGCGTCGGACTAAATATGACTAAAGTCGCTGCAGCCAAAAAACTGTTTGATGATGCAGGTATTGGTGTACATATTGTCAAATTTTCTCCTGCCCGCTGGTCAGACGAGGAAATCGACTATGCATTTAAAGCAGCCAAAGCCATGGGTGCAAAAGGCGTCTGTGATGAGATTAGCGAAGAAGCTGTAAAGAAACTTGGCCCGATAGCTGAGAAACACGGGATGTACGCCATATTCCATAACCATATGCAGTTTGCTACTGAAGGCTTCAGCTACGATCCTTTCCTGGCGGTTTCTCCGGCTGTTATGATGAATTTTGATGCCGGCCATTTCTTCGGTTCAACAGGAATTCATCCGAATACAATAATCGAAAAGTATCACAACCGTTTGTTCAGTGTGCACATGAAAGATAAGACAGGACCAAAAACAGATCCGGCAAACCAGAACCAGGTGTGGGGACAGGGTGAGGTACCGATCGCAGATATACTGCTGCTTATAAAGAAGAATAAGTGGCCGTTGTATTGCGATATTGAGCTTGAATATGATGTCAAGCCTTGGTCAAATCCGGTAAAAGAAGTCAGAACCTGCGTGCAGTATGCCAGGAATATACTGATGTAGCCTTAGTTAACCTGACCTTATATCTCAAGAACCCGGGTATTTTTTTACTCGGGTTTTATTATTATCGACGGATCGAGAGGATACTGTCCCGATTCCCTGCCATATACCGACAGTCCGCCCTGTGATGAGCCAACTTCATCGACCTGAAGGCGGACAGCTATCTTACCTGTTTCCATGGCTTTTTTAATATCAGCTTTTGAGAGAGGAACCTTAACCAGGTATCCGTATGAACCTGCTTCATCAAGCAGCCATCGTTTGCTATGGTCCTTGCTGCCCCATGCCCAGCCCGGTTCCTGGTTCATCCACGAAAGAAGCCCGCGGTGATCGGCAGGATCGTCAGGCAGGAGAGTTTCGGAAAGTTTCTTCCCGTTAACGGATATGATAACCGTTGAACTGAATGTTTTCTGATCAGTCTGAGGATAGCTGTTCTTNCCGTACCCGGGAGTTGTTCCTTTGTCGGTGACAATTGTCATACCTATGCCCTCGGCGGCACCTTCNTCAAGATATTTTTCCTGGGGATAACGGGCTGAGAGCTCCGCCCTGAATTCAACAGAGGCTATTTTGTTTGTATCGATATTGCGGGGTAGATCAAATTCATATTCAAAGAATCCTGAACCCATCCCCCATACTTTCCTGCCCAGCTGGGGAGCTAACTGCCTTATGCTCCATTTAGCACCGGCAAAGGCAGAAGGCGGACGGGAAATAATTATGACACCTGAAGGAGATTTTCCTTCAACACGGAACGGAACAAAATTGTGCTGAAGAACATTTCCTTGTCCATCTTTTAGGCTCACAGCAAAAATCATCACTGATGTCTCAGGCGGAAGTGTCAGGGAGACAGGATTTAGCTGGACAAAAGTGAATGGTTCTGCTTTAGCCGCCACCTCTCCATTCTTCCATTCGAACCTGTCACCCTTCTGATCCCATCCATAAACAGCGTATTCAATTTTCAGACCGGAAGGGATGTTACCGGTAACCGAGCTGATCCCAAGGGGCATCAGTATCGATTCACCTCCCCTGTATTTTTTAAAGAAATCATCCCCGGCCACAACATACAGATCTTTATGGAGATCGTTCATGGACATTCCCGGACATAATTCATCAAATCCGAAAAGCTTTTTACTCCGGTCGAAGCGGTAATAGCCGTTCCATTCATTTATAACATCGTGGAACTCTGTAAAAAGGAATCCTGCTATTTTCGGACGTTTACGGAATTCGTTCATCATTATATGGTACTCCCATGTAATATCTATGTCGCCTGTGCTTCCGCTGTATCCCCAAACAGCCCCGCATTCGGAGTTAAGCATTGGTTCATCACCCTGAACATTTCCGCCGATATAGTTATACGAGGATCCTGGATAGGTTTTGCTGACAACCTCATCGAACAATCCCGCCCATTGCCTTGCAGGGTTATATGAATGCCAGGTGTTAAGGTCGGTTATGACATGGTCGAAATTACATGGAGAGTTATCCTCAACAAGCCTGGTGGGGTCCATTGCTTTGGCTTTGTGATACCATGACCGCACCCAATCCTGTGTCTGAGGATTATAGGAACGGCGGCCGGTTGCGGAGTCCCTGCTGAAGAGGCCCCATGTTTCGTTGAAAAGCACCCATGAAAAGACTGACGGATGATTATAATCTCTTTCTATCTCACGTTCGGCAATGTATTCCCAGTTGGCCTTTGCTACGGGTGTTGGCTCACCCCAGAAGTTTGGAACATCTTCCATAATAAGCAGTCCATACTTATCGGCCCAGTAAAGTTTTCGCGGGATTTCGGCTTTAATGTGGATCCTGAGACCATTAAGACCGATATTTTTGGCACGCATAATCTCATCCCTGATGAAAGCATCGGAAGGAAAAGTGTAAAACCCTTCAGGATGATAACTCTGATCGAGTGTCAGCCTGAGATAAAGAGGCTTATTATTGAGGGCAACATATTTGAAGTCCTTACCCTGTATTGAGACAGCTGAAATCTTTCGCATGCCGAAATAGGTATTCACCGAGTCGATTATTCTTCCGGAAGCAANGGATGCGGTAACTTCATAAAGGAACGGATCATCGGGGGACCAGAGCTTCATATCTGCGACCGGAATAATAAACCTGGCAACAGTATCACCAGTTTTAAGGTCCGAATCAAAAGAAATTTTATTCCCTTTTCCTTCGAGTGTGAACTGCAAACCTTCAGTTGCCGGAGCCGACAGACGGACCTCAGCACCAACCTCGGCTTTGTCGATATCGGGGGTAAAGCGGATAGCCGAAAGATAAAGATCATTGCGCGGTTCAAGATATACAGTCTGCCAAATGCCTTTTGCATTGCCATAATATTGTTTTCCCGAAGGACGGTTATCAAGCTCTTCATCCTCTACCCTTACAACCAGCTGGTTGCCTCCTCCTTTAAGTAGCTGTGTAATGTTGAACTCAAAAGGAACATAACCGCCTTTATGTTCACCAGCTAATTTGCCGTTAACCCAGACTTTAGTATGGAAGTCGCTTGCACCGAAAATAAGGAAAACCTCTTTACCTTTCCACACATTCTCCCTGCCGACATTGAACCTGCGGGCATACCAGCCGATATTAAGCTTCGGAAGTTTTATTTCACTTAAAGGGCTTGCCCACGAGAAAGGCACCAGGATCTTTGATGCAAAAGCATCGGGTTTCTCCTGCCAGTTTTCCTTTTCACCAACATTCAGTGAATCAGGAGCAAACTGCCAGTATCCGTTCAGGTTCTGCCAGGCTGCGCGTTCAAAATCCGGACGTGGATGTTCTTTAAGGGGGATCGGAACATCGGCCAGAGGTTGTCTCTGACTGCAGGAAACCATCATTAATATCAGAGGTAAGAAGATTATGGCCTTTTTCATAGGAATAAATAGAATTACAAACAATTAAATCAAAATCTTAATATGTAATTACAATGTAATTACACAGCAAGTTCCCACTGATCACGTAAAAGTTTCAGTGCAGCCGGGATCACAACCTTTTTATCACCTTTGGTGCCGCATTCAAAGCTTACAAAATGCTTGTAATTGATCATTTTGAGAGCTTTAAAGCCGGTAACATAATTATCGCCCTCATCCTCGCCGGGAGCTTTCCTTGTTTTGCGGCTTGCAACATGAACATGATTCAGGTATTTCTGACCTGAAATGAAAGCTCCCATATCGTCGGTCTCTTCCCAGGTCATGTGCCAGAAATCGCCCATGCAGGTGATTCCCGGACTTTCAACATCCCTGCAGATTGCTGCAGCGTCAGATACCTGCCTCAGGAACCATGCTTCCCTCCGGTTAAGAGGCTCCAGGATTACTGTTGTATTGTTTTTAACAGCAAATTCGCCAAGTTCCTTCAGCTGGTCGATCAGAATAGCCCTTGCTTCGACAAACGGGAATGAAGGTTGCTGGCCATTAAAACCAGGGACAAGGATCATACCGTATGATCCAAGTGCTCCTGCAGCCGCAAGTATTTCCTTCGACGTATCCATGCACTTTTTTCTTTCGCTTTCGTCGGTTGAAATAAGCCATCCCTTAAAACCTGCACATATTGCAGATATTTTCACTTTCCGGTTCTGGAGCGCATTCTGAATTTCGGTTACCCGCGAGGCGAGTTTTCCCCCACCCACTTCAAGACCATATACTCCGTTCGCCTCCATAAAATCAAGTTTCTGGCTTAATGATTCGCCCGGGGCTACTCCTTCCTGAAGTCCCAGGTTAAGGGTGACTCCGTTTTTTGATTTTTTCTTTTCCTTTGCATCTGAAAATGAAGCTAATGCCGGCATAGCGCCTAATGCAGCAAAAGTGCCGCCGATGCCGATTTTTCTTATAAAACCCCGCCTGGTTTCAGTGTTGTGGTTTTTCATACAGTCTGTTTTTATTTCATGAGACAAAAAAGTTACCAAGATTTCTTAAAATGATAATGGATGTTGCCAATTTAATGCTTTTTAAATTATGAGAAAGTGCTAAAGTTCATATTCCGTGTTTAAAAAAGAAAATTAAGCAAGTGACCAAAAATTGGATAGTTTTGTGAATTATTTCTTAGAATTAGATANGTCATCATATATAGAGCGTTTGAATGAATCGAAAATATTACCTGGCGTTTATTACAATTTACTTATTAATAATTAACATAAACCCAGGATTTTGCCAGAGCTATCCGAAATCCTCCGGATCAGGTCTTTTAAAGCAGGATACCATAGTTGAGAACCAGATTCTGTACAATGGAAGAATCTGGCATAACCTGTTTCCTCTTATTCAGGATAATCAATTCCTGTTTTCAAAAGAGTTCCTGCCCGCTTCGGTAACCATCCGGGGGAGAACATTCCCAGGAATAATGCTAAAATACGATATATTTACAGATGAGATCATTACCCCGTTCGCACCAGCCGGAATGCTTCAGTTGAATAAGCTGCTTATTGACAGTTTTTCTATCGTTTTTCAAAATAAAAACTACCATTTTTTAAGGATCACGGATGGTAATACAGCCCTTCNGGGCGGTTATTACAATGTTGTTTATAAAGGGAAAGCCACCTTGTATGCCCGATACAGTAAAAAGATAGAAAAGCTTGCTGATAATAATGAATTTGATAAGTTCTATCAGATTAACCGGATCTATCTGGAACATAAAGGTAATATCTATAATATCTTAGGGAAGAATGACCTTTTCAGGGTCCTTGATGTTAAAATGAAGGATGTCAGGCAATTCATGAGGGAGAATAATAACAGAATCTCAAATGAAGACCCGTCCAGTTATTTACCTTTTCTTCGTTATCATGATGATTTAAAAGAACAGGATACTTTATGAGATTAAAGATCTCCATTTTCTTTTTTTTGCTGATTCTTGCGGGTTTTGCTTCAGCCCAGGAAAAGAATTGGTCGCCTGCAGCTTATAAAGATTTTTCTTTCAGGGATTTTGCAGCCTCCATACATTCACTTCAAAAAATAAGGTTCTTTTTTAAGGAGGAATGGGTTAAAGACCTGAAGTTGAAGGAGTATCCTGATAATTACGCTCTCACTGATTTGCTTGATGATCTTCTGAGGGGGACCGGCATTTTTTATTACATTGACAGAAGGGGGAATGTAGTTCTTACAAAAGATTTTGCAATTAAAGTCTTTTCCTCTCCGGATGATGCTGAAAAAATATACCTGCCTCCTTCAGATTATTCTGAGACTGCAGAGGAAAAGAAAAAAAACGGAAATACATTTATTGAAATCGGGAATCCAGCGGAAAGAAACAATGCAGGCAAGGTTATTATTTCCGGATATATTAAAAACAGTGATACGGAAGAGCCTGTGGCAGGTGCTACAATTTTCAATCAGAAACTTGCCACCGGTTCAATTTCAAATGAATTCGGATACTACACCCTGGCCCTTCCAAGGGGAATTCATACTCTTCAGTTTTCATTTATCGGGATGAAGGAGAAAACAGTTAACCTGAACCTTTTCGGGACAGCAGAACTGAATATTGAAATGAAAAGCATATTAATTCCTCTGAAAGAGACTGTCGTATCGGCTGAGAAGAACATACTGCTTAAGCGATTCGAAGTGGGGATGGAAAAGATAAATATTCAATCGTTCAAATTGCTGCCGACATCGCTTGGGGAGGCAGATATAGTAAAGAGTGTTCTTCTTATCCCGGGGGTAAAATCAGTTGGAGAGGGTTCCGCCGGATTCAATGTACGGGGAGGCACAGCTGACCAGAATCTGATACTCCTGTACGGAGCTCCGGTGTACAACTCATCTCATTTCTTCGGGTTCTTTTCAGCAGTGAATCCTGATATGATTAAAGATGCAACTTTATATAAGGGCGGCATTCCGGCGCGCTTTGGAGGCAGGATATCCTCAGTGCTGGACATCGGGACAAATGAAGGTAAAAACGAATTTACAGGAAGTGCCGGTATAAGTCCCATTACAACTCAGGTCATGATGGCTGGACCGCTGATAAAGGACACTCTCAATTATATTATCACTGGAAGGACAACCTATTCAAACTGGATTTTCGGACTTTTCAACAACAAAACGATCAGAGAGAGCAGTGCATCATTCTACGATATTAACGGGAAGATAACCTATGAACCGAATAAATCGAACAAGATTGATTTTGCATCGTATTTAAGCCACGATGCCTTCAGGTTCGGTTCAGATACTGTTTACAAATACGACAATAATATTATGGCTTTAAAATGGCGCCATATTTTCAACAGCAGGTTCTTTTCAACTTTCTCCCTGAACAACAGTTTTTATGAATATAAAATTTCAAGTCAGAAGAATAAACCCGAATCTTTTTTACTCTCACATAAGATAAACAACACAGGTTTCAAAGCCGATTTTAACCTGTTCAGGGGTAGAAATGAGATGAACTTCGGACTCGACCTTAACAGAACTGTTGTTTTACCAGGGAGCTATGAACCTGCAAATGATTCGTCGCTTGTAAAACGGTCTTTTATTGACAGGGAAAGAGCAATTGACGGAGGCTTGTATGCCGATGATAAATTAATTCTGACAGATTTCCTGTCAGTGAATGCTGGGATAAGGTTATCATCCTATTTTTCAACCGGTCCGGGCAGGGTGATGGTATATCGTCCGGGATTTTCAAGATCAGGATCATCAATTATTGATACTCTTGATTTTAAAGCAGGTCAGGTAATGAAGAAATATGCCGGTCCAGAGCTGAGAATTTCATTGAATTTCAGGATATCAGATAAAAACTCCTTTAAGATCAATTACAACAGGACAAGGCAATATATTCATCTTCTTACGAACTCAACGTCAATCTCGCCAACAGATACCTGGAAATTAAGTGATTATAACCTTAAACCTCAGATCGGGGATCAGGTAGCTTTTGGTTTCTATCAGATGATCTTCAATGGCACTATAGAAACCTCTGCAGAAGTTTATTACAAGGGTATAAAGAATATGGCCGACTTCAAGGGAGGGGCAAATCTGATAATGAATGATTTCATTGAGCAGGATATTGTAAACGTGAGAGGAAAATCGTACGGCCTGGAGCTTTTATTGAAAAAGAGCGAAGGAAAGCTGAGGTTCACTTTAGGTTACACCTATGCCAGGATTTTTATCAGGAGCCTGAGCACACTTAAAGAAGAAGTAATTAATGATGGTAAATGGTTCCCGGCAAATTTTGACAAGCCAAATGACCTGACCTTTACATTTAACTATTTGCTGTCGCGCCGGTTCAGTTTCTCAGCCAACTATACATATAGCACAGGTCGTCCGATAACATTCCCTGTGGCAACTTACATCATGTATGATGATCTGCTTGTTCACTATTCAGATCGAAACAAGTACAGAATTCCCGATTACTCGAGGCTTGATCTCTCCTTCAGAATCGGGGGAAGTCTCAGGTTAAGTCAGATTGCCCATCCGAACTGGACTTTCTCGGTTTACAACCTGCTGGGCAGAAAGAATGTCTATTCAATTTACTTCAGGAAGGAAGGGGATGTAATTAATGGCTATAAGCTTTCAGTCTTCGGACAGGCGATTCCTTCCGTTACCTTCAGCTTTGATTTTTGAGAATGATAACGATTTTACATAAACAACCAATGAAACAAAATAATGATAGTCTGAAAAATTCAAGGCTACCATCAACCATACATCGCTTTCTTCAACCTTTTTCAGGATTAATAATATTGTTTTGTCTCATTGTTCTTAACGGATGCATTGTTCAGTTCACCCCTGAGACTGAAGAAGAAAAGGAGCTTCTTGTTGTGGAAGGATTAATTACTGATCAGCCGGGCCCTAATACTATAAAACTATCTACATCCCTGCCATTTGGAAAGAAGAGTGAAGCAAAACCTCTTACCGGATGTTCTGTAAGTCTGAAGGATGACCTGGGAAATTTATATCCGTTATCAGAGAAAGGGGCAGGAACTTATGTTACAAATCCATCAGCTTTCAGAGGTCAGGCCGGTAGGTTTTATACTTTAAAAATAAGGACAGACAATGGTGCTAAAGTTATCAATTATGAGTCATCCCCTGTGGAAATGAAACCTGTACCTCCGATTGACAGCATTTATTATGAAAAAACCGTTATCAAAGAAGGGTTCGGGAATTATTTCGGAATAGATGGCTGCGACATTTTTCTCGACACCCACGATCCGGAAAACAAATGTAAGTACTACAGGTGGGACTTCAATGAAACATGGATTCTGCGCCTTCTTTTTCCCGTTGAGAATATTAAATGCTGGGTAAGCGATACTTCGACAAGTATCAATTTTAAAAGCACTGCTGCCTTTGATGAAGCAAGAATTATACGACATCCTGTTGCATCAATCACTAACACTACTGACAGGCTAAAGATAAAATACAGCATTTCGGTCAATCAGTATTCACTGAATGAGGACGAATATATTTACTGGGAAAAACTGCAAAACATAACTGATCAGGTCGGCGGCCTTTATGATGTGATTCCGGCATCGGTACCGGGCAATGTGTTTTGCATTGACAATCCCGGGGAGAGAGTTTTGGGATATTTCAGCGTCTCTGCCAGATCATCAAAAAGAATATTCATCAGGGATAATTTTGCAGGGATTGTCAACCTGTACCCCGATTGTCCGGTCGATACCGTATATGGGGATGTTGAAATATGGGGACTTGGTGAAAGTATATGGGTTCTGTCAGATAATCCTCCTTCGTTCGGCAGCCCAAGAAGAAGAATACTGACTGATAAAAAAGGTTGTGCTGATTGCACAGTAAGAGGGACAAATATAAAACCTGAGTTCTGGATTGGCGATTAATACTGGGTAATCCGAAAATATGGTATGAAAAACAAAATTAATCCTGTATATCTTTTTTTCTTCTTAATCCTTGTGATAGATCAAAACATTGAGATCCTGGGACAAAACGGTATCCCGGAACTTCTGCGACAGCGGTTTCAAAGTTATACTGAAGCTGTACCTATGGAAGAGGTATTTATCCACACCGACAGGGTTGAATATATTGCAGGTGAGGAGCTCTGGTTTGCGGTATATCTGATTGACAGGCAGAGTCATAGACCAACAACTTCGAGCAGTATTGCCTATTTTGAAATCATAAATACAGGAAACAGACCCGTTGTGCAAAAAAGGATTTACCTTGAAAATGGATCAGGTCCGGGGCAGATAACCCTGCCCGATACTTTAAGCACAGGCATCTATACAATCAGAGCCTATACGAACCGGATGAAGAATTTTCTTCCTCAAAATTGTTTTGTAAGGGATATCAGGATTTACAATCCATTTAACGGTAAAAATCTTAAAGTAATGCCAGGCAATTCCGTGAAGAACCCGGTAAAAGTAATTGATGAGTCAGGTTCGGGAACACCCTGTCAGGGAATAAACCTGATAATTAATAGTTNCAATCGGGATAGCATAGAAATAAGGATCAAAGCAGATGAAAAGTACCGTTCTGAAAATAATACTCAGTTTTATCTATTTATCCAGACGCACGGAATAATTGATTATATCGGAACTGAAAAAATGACCGGAGAAAATAAAAAGATAATTCTTCCTGTCAGCTCCCTGACGCCCGGTATAAACCAGGTGACTGTTTTTGATTCAAAGGGCCAGCCGGTCTGTTCAGCATATAATTTTACACCTTTGACGGATAGTGCAGCTGTTCTGGTAAATACTGGCGAAAGTTTCGGGGTGCGTGAAAAAGTTGCTGTAAAACTGGAGATGGAAAGGTCCCTGGCAGACAAATTAAAATCAGGTAATATAAGCATCTCAGTTGCTCCTTTAACCAGAGAAAGTCAGAGAACCGATCTGAAGGATTATCTTATATACGGTACGGAATACGCACCTGAGTTAAATGGGTTTAAGTATGCTGAAAACAGCGGAATACTACAGGAACACATAAGAAGTAACCTTTTAAATATCAAGAGTGACTGGATCGACTGGTCAAAAATATTATCTGGTAAAATACCTGTACCGGTTTATAAGACCGAGAAGGATTTTCACTTCCTGGGAGGNAGGCTGATACCCGGAGAGAAGCCATTNTCTTCTTCAGAGTATGTATTGCTCTGTATTCCGGGTAATGAACCGGAGTTTCAATATGCAAAAAGTGACAGTTCAGGGAATTTCAGCTTTAAATTGCACATTGATGAAACCATTAAAGATCTGGTTCTGATGGCTGATGATGAAAGCAGCATAAGAAAGATAATTACCGAGTCGGGATTTGCTGAACAGAACACTCCTGTTCAAATTTCAGCAGTTAACGAGGAAGTTTCAATTCCTCAGTATATCAACGACTGGGGTGTCAATTACCAGATAAAAAAGATTTACAGGGTTCCTTCCACAGGGAATCCTGTCAAAAATAACCTGCACCCTTTAACACCTGTCAGGTTTTACGGGAAGCCGGATATTGAGCTGGTTATGGCTGATTATGTTACATTGCCTAAAATGGAAGAGGTCTTTTTTGAGCTTTTACCACATGTTTCGCTTAGAAAGAGAATTCAAGGTTATGAAATTAAAATTACGGACCGCATAAATGAAAGCAGGTATGAATCATCACCTGATCTTTTCCTGGACGGGGTGAAAATAAATGATGCCTCTCTTTATGCAGACCTTGATCCTTCGGATGTTGAAAGAATTGATGTGATTAAGGGAAAGTATTTTGTCGGTGGTTATTCCTTCCCGGGGTTAATAAATTTAACAACACGAACAGCTGATTTCAGCATTGTTCAGATGCCTGGATATATGACGAGGCTCCCCTACAGAGTAACCGACCCGGTGCCTTCATTCTTTTCTCCTGATTATTCCTCGCCGGAACTGAAGAACAGTACCATCCCCGACTTTCGGAATACCCTCTACTGGAATCCATCAGTTAAGGCAGACGCAGAAGGCAAATTCGGTTTTGAATTCCCGACCTCGGATTTTGTTACAGAATATGAAATAAATGTCCAGGGAATAACCTCTGACGGAAAAATTATTTCAGAAAGGAAAACCTTCAGGGTGGAATGAATGGCGGGCAATGCTTCCGATCTCAACTTTAATTGTTATCTTTTGTTCGCTTAGATGGTCATTTCAGAATATTATAATACAGATTTAAAATGAAGATAATCAGTATTTTCTTTGCGGTGTTGCTTTTTGCAATATCTTGTATGAGAAACCCGGGAGATAAAAAGATCAGCACTGATCCGGGAAATTCCGNAGAAGAAATCTCAGATGATTCCCTTCTGACTCTTGTTGAGTACCGGACTTTTCAATACTTCTATGATGGAGCTGAGCCGGTTTCAGGCATGGCAAGGGAAA
>JGI20214J51650_10000089_pt1 | contig 52103 bp, 57 predicted proteins | sample WetSurMetagenome_FD_51650 | JGI IMG/M metagenome (IMG submission 51650)
GAATCTCCTTCCACAAGATATATTTCTGATTGAGCAGGGTCACGACTAGAGCAATCAGCAAGTTTACCTGGAAGTGCTGATGATTCCAGTAATCCTTTTCGTCGGGTGAGCTCTCGTGCTTTTCGTGCTGCCTCACGAGCCTTGCTGGACAGCACGGCTTTCTCAATGATGACATGGGCAACCGGTGGGTTTTCCTCAAAAAACTCAGCAAGTTTCTCGTATGCGACACTTTCAACAATGCCTTTTACCTCTGAGTTGCCTAGTTTGGATTTGGTTTGTCCTTCAAACTGTGGTTTTCGTATTTTCACGGAGATAATCGCAGTCATGCCCTCTCGTGAGTCTTCACCGCTCAGACCAAAGCTTTCATCAAATAACTTGTTNTTCCGTCCGTAATCATTTAAGACGCGNGTTAATGCGCCTTTGAAACCGACAAGATGTGTGCCGCCTTCAATGGTGTTAATGTTATTGGCAAACGTAAAGATGCTCTCGGTGTATCCATCAGTATATTGCAACGCGATTTCTACCTGAGTGGATTCCTTTTCTCCCTGGATGTAAATCGGTTTTGGATGGAGCGGTGTTTTATTTTTATTAATATGAAGAACAAATTCACTGACTCCGCCATCATAGCGGTATGTTTCATGTTTATCGGTTCGTTCATCAGTAATTTCTATTTGCAAGCCTGCATTAAGAAACGCCATCTCTCGCANGCGAGTCGCGATGGTATCATAGTCAAATTCAGTGGTTTCAAAGATCTCTTTATCTGGGAAAAATGTAACAGTCGTTCCAGTGTCATTTGCTTTTCCTATGACTTTGAGTGCNGAGGCTGTTTTTCCTCGTTCGAAGCGTTGTTCGTATTCTTTACCGTTTCTTCTGACTTTCACTTCAAGCCATTTTGATAACGCATTAACACAAGAAACACCGACACCATGTAGTCCACCGGAGACTTTGTATGCTTGTCCGTCGAATTTACCACCTGAGTACAGCATGGTAAGGATGACTTCGACGCCAGGTATTTTGTATTTTTCATGAATATCGACCGGGATTCCTCTGCCGTTGTCATCAACGGAAAGTGATCCATTTTTATGAATGATCACTTGTACAGCTGTGCAATAGCCAGCGAGTGCTTCATCAACTGCGTTATCAACAACTTCGTAGACAAGATGGTGTAACCCTCGAACATCAGTGCTTCCGATGTACATCCCTGGGTTTTTTCGTACTGATTCGAGTCCTTCCAGTACCTGTATTTTATCAGAATTGTAGGAACTTTCAAGCATTGTTTTGTTGTCTTTCATTGCCATCACTTCGTTACAAAGTCTACACTAGTTCTGGTTGTCTTATGTCGGAGTTTTTTATCCCATTTTCCTAGGGTAGCTTTACAGGAGACTCATATGGAGTAAAGCCTAATAAAGGTTACTATTGAGCGGACCTTAATAAATTCAAATCATGTCTTTCCTTAGGAAATTTTAATACATTACAATGTTCAGTGCAGTACTTAACTAATGAAAGTACATAAACGAGTATTTAAACTACCCGCATTAAAACCTGTTTTGACCGGTTTTTTAAGAAGCATTAAATAACTACAAAGATATCACCTGCGCGGTGGAGGTTTATGAACAAAAAAATCGTAATAAGCATCTTTTTTATCGGCCTATTGTTAGCAGGAAGCACCTATGTTGGCATTGGAGCTGCGGCAGACCAGGATCTCGCAGAACAATATGCTCCAATTCTTTATTTCACGAATGCTGAAAAATGTTATCCAATAGATGTTTCCTACGCCCTTGAAAACTCTTATTTATATGAGGTTGGCAACCCAACACCCCTGTCTACCGCACCAACGGCAGCGATACTTAGCAACTATACCTCTGATAATTTTTATCTTGACAATCAACGGGGGACTGTCGCGGTCGGCGACAATGGTATCGAAACTGATTATCAAAACAAGATGGCAACGCTCGGTTACAAAGTCTACGCTCACGTTGATACCGCAAGCAACGTCATTCAATACTGGTTCTTCTATGCCTTTAACGGTGGGGATCTGAATCGTCATGAAGGCGACTGGGAAATGATCCAGGTAGTACTTTCAGGAGGACAACCAACCCATGTGATGTTCAGTCAGCATAACAACGGACAATCAGCGAAATGGAGCCAAGTCGACAAAGAAGCAAACCATGTTAAAGTGTACGTCGCGAAAGGAAGCCATGCGAACTACATCAAACCATATTCTGGGAAACTCGGCTTAGCGAGTGATACGGTTGGCGATAACGGCAAAGTCATACGACCGACAGAATACACCGTTGAGGTTCTGGATGCTCAACCCTGGTTATCCTTTGCAGGACGTTGGGGCTGGGCTGGTGCGAACCAATCAGCAGCAGCTGAAGCAACTCTCCTTGGAGAAGCAGGACCAAATGGGCCGAAGTTCAGAGAATCAGGTCAGATGTGGGTTCCGCTCAGCTGGGCTGCTGGACTTCAATCAGCAGACAACAACATGTTCATCCTGGAATGGCTCGTCTATAACTTCGTCATGCTGTTCTTCCTTGTCACATTGCTTTCCCTTCTTCTTTTAGTCTTTTTCATCTACCGGCGACATAAGAAATACGGGCTAGGCCCACGGATATTTTCGCTCTTCTACATCGATGGTTCGAATCAGAAAAGCATCGGTAATCTCCTCTGCATCGTTGCACTCATCATTGCAGTCCTCGGTTTGTTCTACCCATGGTACACCGTCGTTGCCAATGTCTCGGTCCCACCATACCAGCAAACAGGTGCGTTCAATGCGGTCTCCATCGATGGTATCAACGGCATTCAAATACGACTTCCTGATCGAAGCGGGCCGGTCCCTCTTGGGACATTTGCCTTGCCCTTCTACCTTCTCATCGGCATCGCACTTGTGTTCATCATACTGTCAACCATCGGGATAGCACAGAGTAGGAAACTTGGTAAAAAATATGTTCTCCGCGGAATACGGCTCCTGGTCCCCTTCGTTCTTATCTTGGTGTTCATCATGGCGGTTGCATCAATCATTCCACTTTTTACTCCGGAAAATCTCAAAGGAAACACCGATATGTCAACCGCGATGCGTGCGGTCTCCGCTGCTCCCTTCAACGGACAATACACATTCCAAACCACAGACGTCGCAGGAGGGTCAGTCCACCTTCAATGGGGGTTTGGGGTCGGTGCGTATCTCCTACTGTTCGCCGGCATCATCCTGATCATGGCTGGTCTGGTGGAAATAACAGCCAATGAAGTATTTTTCGAGGGAAAATCACCCGCTCCAACAAAAACCGTAGAGAATAACGAAGAAAAAAACAAGAAATAAATGATGTACTAAAAAAAAGAAAGTGGTATCGATGCTCATCAACGCTGACCTGCATATCCATTCAAGATACTCTGGTGCGACCAGCGAAAAAATGACGATAGCTGCTCTTTCTGTTGAGGCGCCCCGGAAAGGAATCAACGTAATGGCCACCGGGGACTGCCTGAATGGCAATTGGCTCAGAGAAATAAAGACCTGTACAGTCATCGATGACGGGACACTTGAGATGAATAAAACCAGATTCATTCTCAGTACGGAGGTCGAAGATGCCACTCGCGTGCATCATCTCCTCTATTTTCCAAGTTTTTCCGCTGTTGAATCCTTCAAGGAACACATCAAATCAAAATCAAAAAACCTTGAGACCGATGGACGACCAAACGTCAACATGAACGGCATGGAGCTTGCAAGTTACGCTAAAGATGTCGATGCCCTCATCGGCCCTGCGCATGCGTTCACCCCCTGGACTGCGCTGTATGCGTACCATCCGAATCTTGAGAGCTGTTACGGGGATCTAACCCCTTATATCTCCTTTGTCGAACTCGGGTTAAGTGCTGACACCGATTATGCAGATACCATCCAGGAGCTTTCCCGACTCACTTTTCTGACGAATTCTGACTGCCACAGTCCTCATCCGGTACGGCTCGCCAGGGAGTTCACCCGCTTTGAGGTTCATGATGCGACCTTTGCAGAAATAAAAAAGGCGATCCAGCGCACCGGAGGCAATAAACCGGTATTGAACGTCGGTCTTCCACCACAGGAGGGAAAGTATAATGAATCTGCGTGTATCGCCTGCTTTACCCACTATACCCTTGATGAGGCGGTCAAACGACGGTGGAAATGCAGCTGCGGCAAACGCATCAAAAAAGGGGTGAAAGACCGTATCGGGGAGATCGCAACCTTTAAAGAGCCGCGACACCCTGAGCATCGACCACCTTATCTTTACCTCATCCCGCTCACTGAGATGATCGCCAAAGCACTCGGGCAGCATACGCCGTTTACCCAGAGTGTTTCGAAGTATTGGGATGAGCTCATCAGCAAGTTCGGCTCTGAAATAACGGTATCACTCGATGCAGATCTGCGCGAGGTCGCCCAGGTGACGATTCCTGCGATCACCGATGCGATCCGGGCGTTTCGGGACCATAAAGTGATCATCATCCCTGGTGGTGGAGGAAAATATGGGACTATTGAGCTTCCGACGGAAGATGCAATAATTCCTGTATCTCTAGGCCCGAAGAACTCCCAGAGCAGCCTTTTAGATTATTGACGGACCCGTGATTTATTTGGATTATAAAAAAGCTGAACGAACGATACAAAAAATCCTCTTGACGCACCCGACATCAACTGTTCTGCAAAAGGTCGTTGATATCCTCTATGAATGTTTTGAGAAATACAGCTGGGTCGGAATCTATCTTGTGAAGGGAAACGACCTCGTTCTTGGGCCCTGGAAAGGGAAACAGGCAACCGAGCATACAAGGATACCCATCGGTACCGGGGTGTGTGGTACTGCAGCAAAAACCGGCAGAACCGAGCAGGTGGATGACGTCTCAGCAGATACACGGTATCTGTCGTGTTTCCTTTCAACGAAATCAGAGATCGTCGTTCCGATCAAAAAAAGAGCGCTCGTTGTCGGTGAGATCGATATCGACTCTGATAAGCCTGCCGCGTTTACTGACGCTGACAGTGTGTTTTTAGAAAAAGTGGCAGATATGCTCAGTCAGCATATCTGAGAGAGTTTTTTTGTCAGTACTCAAGATCTTCATCATCGCCGGACTGGCTCAGAAAAGGTTCGTTCATCACTCGCAGGAGAATTCCTCAACCGCCATTTAAGAGTTTTCATCGTGGAAGAATGGATGATCTGATCAGACTGTCGACATACAGTTTAGCCCAGATGAACGTAATGGCAGAACCAATAATATTTGAGACAACAATTCCCCACCAGGCGCCGACAAGACCCCACCCCAATATCACAGCAAAAAGCCAGGCAAGAGGGAGTATCAATATCATCGTACGAAGGACGGTTGCAATCAACGAATAGAGGCCCTTTCCCACTCCTTGGAAAAGCGATGATGACAGCATACCAAAAGCGGTCGCAGGATAGTAAATACAAATAATCCTCAGAAACGTGGTAATATCGTTTCCGAGATGTGCCATATCCGAAGAAACTGTGAACGCAAGGGTGATTACTGGTGCGAATATAAAGGTGGCAACGGCGATCGATGTTTCTATGAGGATGCCGATTTTCAGTGCGTAGATATGGGCGATATCAAGTTTCTTATATTCACAGGCGCCATATGCAGCCCCGGTGACTGAAACAACCGCGGTCGCCATGCCAAGAAGCGGCATTGACGCGGTCATTGCGACCGCCCACCCCGCGGAAAAAACAGCGACACCATCTGTTCCACTGACTTGCTCAACGATGATGTTCATCATAAACAGCATGATTCCCATGGACAGCTGCAGTAATGACGCAGGAAAGCCAACCGCTAAAATATCCTTGATGATGCCTTTGTCGAAATGAAACCCGTGGAAATGAAATGTAAGAAAGGTATTCTTTTTCATAAACAACCAGTTGAACAGCAACAGGGCAGACACGCTCATCGAAACCACTGATGCGATCGCGGCACCAGGGACACCCCATCCGAAAACGTAGATGAAGATCGGGTCAAGGACCGCATTTAAAATTCCCCCGAGAACCATCGCAAGCATGGATCGTTTCGCATCACCTTCTGAGCGAAGCAGGGCTGTTGCAATCGAGGTGAAAAACCAGATGATGGCTGCGGCATACATGATCCGTGCGTAGAGTGCCGCGGTACCTGCTGCTTGTTCAGCTCCTATGATACGGAAAATATCCTCAGCGAATACGAACAGCGGAATGGCGTAAGCAAGAGTAACAATCACCATAAGGATAAGGGTATGGACCGCTGCGATATCCCCGCCTTTCTTATCCTTCGCCCCAATCTTTCTGGAGATCGCTGAACCGCCGCCCACCCCTAGTCCTGTGGCAATCGCGGTTCCCATGAACAGAATCGGAAATGCAAATCCAACAGCTGCTGCTGCATCGGTGCCAAGGCCAGAGACCCAGATACGATTAATGAGATTGTATAATGTCTGTACGACCATGGCGACAATCATGGGCAACGATAAAGTAAGGATCGCTTTCTTCGGGTCACCAAGCAGTGCTTTTACGCCTTTTGTTTGGTTCTCAAAAGGCTGAGACGAATCGTTGATATCCCCTGATGTTTTCTTGCTCACGGGCCGGTGAATGAGGCAAACGATATTTCAATTTATTGCTGCGAAAATGAGGCGAGAACTTATAAAGAAACCGATGATATAAGTTAGTAGAGCGCATACTCCTTGGTGGTCTACGGAGGTTGGTAGAATGGGTTTACTGAACAGGAAATTCCCTGCATTTTCCCTTGAGTTTGTTGGTGAGGAAATTCGTAGTATGATCAACCCTGAGCTTGCTCAGGACATGGATGTTCTCTGCGACGTTATCGTATATATGGAATACACACTTCATTCGATGCAGAAGATCGTTGAGATCAATCATGCGCAAGACAAACTTACGAAATGCCGTGAGGATATTCAGAACACGGAGTGGTGGAAGGAGAAGCAAAGCCTGGTGAATAGTGCGAAAATCACTGAGGATGTCTGGCCGTTCTTAAAAAAGACTTCGAAGTAATCAAAAGCATCTCAACGGAAATTCATTTTCTTTTTGCGTACACTCAAAGTTAGAAGACCTCTCGTTATGATCTAAAAATCAGTATTGTTCCCTAAAAGAGGATTAATAAAGCAACTCTTGTTATCAAATGCAAGGTGATNTGAATGGATTTATTTGGTATGATAGGATGGATATTGNTTATTGTCGTTTTGATCTGGTTTTTCTCGATGGGAATACGCATCGTACGACCAACTCAACGGGCGCTTGTTGAACGGTTAGGAAAGTACAGTCGTTTTCGACAACCTGGTTTTGCGTGGATAATACCGGTCGTCGAACGATTGATAAAAATCAACATCACTGAAATGATGGTTAATGCAGAGCCGCAGACGATCATTACTAAAGATAAGCTCAACGCGCAGGTCGATGCTCAAGTGTACTTCAAAGTAAAAATAGATGAAGAGTCTGTGAAGGCATCTCAGTATAATGTTTTCGATTACAAATATCAAATCGTGAATCTCGCCAGAACCACACTTCGTAACATCATAGGTACTCTTAATCTGAACGAAGCAAATAGTGATAGGAACAGGATAAACAATGAGTTGATGAGCACGCTACTGCGGGAGACCGCGAACTGGGGTATCGAAGTGGTCCGTACTGAACTTAAGGAGATAGACCCACCCAAAGACGTGCAAGATACCATGAACAAGGTAGTCAAGGCGGAAAACGAAAAACAAGCAGCGATCGACTATGCAACCGCTGCTGAGACACAGGCAGATGGGCAAAGAAGAGCAGAGATAAAAAAAGCTGAGGGGATGAAACAGGCGGCGATTCTAGAGGCAGAAGGCAGAGCGCTTGCCATAGTTAAAGTCGCTGAGGCAGAGGCAGCAAAGATCGAAAAAATCAACACCGCGATTCAAAAATACTTCAGGAACGAAGCGCAGATGTACAAGAAATTAGAAACGATCCAATATTCGCTGCAGAACAACACCAAATACGTCATTGACCCGCATACGGAGATTACGAACGTTATCGCTGAGCAGATGGCAGGGATTGTCCCCATCGAAAAAAAAAGTAAGTCAGACGAACCATCGACCGATTAAAAACATCAGCTTTAATGTAAACCCTGAATTTCAAAAAAAAAAAAANCTTTTTTAATAAAGAGTAAGTGGAGTGGGCTCGTTGAGATTCGAACTCAAGACCTTCTCCGTGTCAGGGAAACGTCATAACCAACTAGACCACGAGCCCATTCGTAAAATCATTATCACTGTATGTAGTGCAACCAGAATTTCTATTCCCTTTTAAATGTTTCAGTGTCCCTTCCTAAGAGGTCGTGACTGGGAATTCACCGGGATACCCATCGCTGATGGTGGGATGCTGTTCTTGTCCGGTGTTGAACCATACCCAAAATTCGGTCCAGGGTGCTGCATATGCGAAAGACTCTTCGGCTGAATTTATTCCATCGTTGTTTCCACCCGCGTCTCCCCATCCGGAAAAACCATCAATCAAATAATTGGAGAAAAACGCACCATATGATACCGTACTTTCCTCAGTGGACATCAACACGACCCTGTTGCTGCCGGCAAGATCCTCTACAAAACCATTGGCAAATGATGTCGCGGAGAATTGTCCGGGATTAAGGTCTTTCATCAAGGGGGGATCATTAAACCCACCGCTGTAGCAGCTATCCACGATGAGGCAGAGCCCTTTGCATTTTATCATGCTGAGGAAGAAGTTCAACAGGTCATCCCAGACTGCACCATACCATGAGGTAAATCCATTGTACATGACTAGATATTCATCTGATCCATCTGCCTCGTCTTTCGGCGGCAGATCCCATGGCCGGCCGTATTTATCTTTNAGTTGCGCTCCATGGGTCGTAATATAGACGAGCACATAATCCTCGCTTTTGGAATTTTTCCTCAGCCAGAGCAGCTCTTTAATGAGGTTCTGAAGGATCGCTTGGCTGCCTTTCACCGTATGGATGTTGGCGGGTTGCCAGTACTGTGGTGAACTAAGCAGGGTATTATACAGGTTGTCGCAGGCTTCCAGCATCTCAGGGCGATCTGCATCAGGAGTATTCAGATACACCCCCACCGCAAATAATAATGCCCAGTGCTGCGATTGTGATGTCTCCTGAATCTGTGTGTTTTTCTTTTTCATGCTCAGAGAACTCAATCCAGCGGTACACCCTGGAGAAACAAGTAATACGACACAGATGCATGAGATAATGCCTACGCTTAGTTTCATTTTTCTTTTCATAGTATCCCTCAGATAGATAGTAAGTAATATAATAATACTGTCATATAAATTCTTTTCGTTTCTTTTAAGAATCCAAAAAAAACAAACGATTTAATACGCAGCAGCTATTTCAGGGTCTAACAAGACATTAGGGGAACAATATGGAGGCGATAATCCTTGCAGGAGGCTTTGGAACCAGACTTCGACCGTTTACCTTCACCCGNGCAAAATCACTGCTGCCGATTTTAAATGAACCGATGATTTCCCATTTAGTGAAAACGTTGCCAAAAAAGGTCGACACGGTCATTCTTGCGGTGAACTACAGACGAGAACAAATCGAGGAGTATTTCCGCACCCACGATTTCGGTAAAACCATCATCGTCAACGAAGAACCAGAGCCGCTAGGGACCGGTGGGGCAGTCAAGTTCGCTGAAAAATATATCACCGGGTCTTTTTTTGTGCTCAACGCTGATATCATCTGCTCCTTGAATCTTACCGAGATGCTCCGATTCCATGAGAAGAAAAAAGCGGTCGCGACGATTTCACTGTGGCCGGTAGAGAACGTCTCGGAGTTCGGTGTCGTTGACATTAAAAAAGATGGGACTATTACGAAGTTTGTCGAAAAACCAAAAGCAGAGGATGCGCCCTCTGATCTCATCAATGCCGGGGCGTACCTGCTTGAACAACCAGTGCTCGAATACATCGAACCAGGAAAATTGGTTTCCATGGAAAAACAAATCTTCCCCCAGATCATCCAGAACACTGGGCGTTTTTTCGGGTTTAAGTTCCAGGGNCACTGGATCGATGTCGGAAGGATCAGCAGCTACATCAGCGTCCATGTACACCTCTTAGAAGCTCAACGGAAGAAGTANGTGATAGGGGAGCAATGTGAAATCCTGGGACCACTCACTCATTCCTGTGCTGGTAATCGGGTGCGTATCGGAAAGAACACCACGGTAGAATCCAGTGTGCTATTCGATGGTGTCACCGTTGGAGAGAACGTTTCCTTGGATCATTGTGTGATCGGCGAAAAGGTTGAAATCGGTGAAGGCTCCAACCTGAAGAACGTCGCGGTCGGTGACAACGAAACAATTGACAAAAACACGACCCATGACAACGCCATCGTATGGAACCAACCAATCCCACAAGGATATCCAAACAAACAAATCGGCAACGTAATCGGTGAATAAACCAGGGGTCGCGGCAAACAGATTTTTATAACAGCCTGCTCATTTGCCTTGTAATGACTCAAACTATCTCGAAACAGATCTTCCGGGCTTACGACATCAGAGGGCTGTACAACAAGGATATTTCCCCCGACGTGTTTTACAAAATAGGGCTTGCTGCAGGAACCTATGTGCAGCAGATTATGAAAGGAAAACAAATGGTGATGGGCAGTGACATCCGTCAGTCCAGCGCGCCACTCGCCTATGCGTTCATCGCAGGCGTCACCGCAACAGGAACAGACGTTTGCCATGCTGGTACGACATCATTCGGGCAGACGCTGTTTAGCGGAGGGCGGATGCACGCTGATCTTGTCGCGTTTATCACCGCAAGCCACCTACCACCGGAGTGGAACGGCATCAAGTTCTACCATGGTGATGGAGTCGGGTTCCCTGAAGACCGGCTCATGGCCATCAGAGACCTTGTTCTTTCCGACTCCTTTAAGACGGTCGACTGGGATAAAATCGGTCAAGTACATTCTATCGAAACGCGGGCCGAGTACAAAGCCTTCTTTACATCACATTTTACATTTAAGGAAAAAATCAAAGTCGCCCTTGACTGCGGAGGAGCAAGCATGACGCTGTCAGCACCAGAGATTTTTACTGCATTGGGGCTGATCACGGTCCCTATCTTTTGCAGCACTGACCCGACGTTTTCGCACCGCCCCTCTGACCCGAAACCAAAGAACCTTGCGGTCCTGGTCGACGCGGTCAAAAAAAACAAATGCGATTTTGGCGTGGCATTCGACGGTGATGGAGACCGAGCGGTCATTGTGGACAACACCGGTCAGATACTCTCCGCTGATCACACAGGGATCATCCTTGGGAAATATGGACTGAAAAAGAAAAAAGGTACCATCATCGTAAACGTTGAATGCTCCAAAGTAGTCAAAGAGCAACTCGAGCCACTTGGCTTTACCGTCAAACAGATACCGGTCGGTCACACCTTTTTAACACTAGAGGCAAAACTTGAGCATGCGCCGCTTGGCATCGAGTCCTCCGGGCATTTGATCCTGCCTGAATACTTCTTATTTGACGACGCTCTCGTGATCCCCCTGAAGATAGCGGAGATCCTTGAAGCAGAAAAAAAACCTTTGCATGACCTGGTGATGACGATTCCGATGTATCCGACGAAAAAAGAAGAAATCGATTGCCCCGATGAGATCAAATTCGACGTCGTCAGCCAGCTCAAACAACAACTCGTAAAGGAGTTTGAACAGGTGAACATCATGGATGGGGTCCGCGTAGATTTGGCAGAAGGCTGGGTGCTGATTCGTGCGTCAAACACCAGCCCGATTATCAGGTTGACCGCGGAGGCAGACAATGAAACTATCCTTCATGACCTGGTCACCAAATTTTTGACCCGCACCCATGAAATCATCGCCCAAACAAAGAAAACAACCGGTTAACAAGAAGGAAGACTATGACGCGACTTTTTGGCACCAACGGCATCAGAGGCGTCGTGAACAAGGACATGAACAGCGAACTTGCCATGGGAATCGGAAAAGCCTGGGGCACCTTGCTGAAACAAACAATCATTCATCCGAAATGTGCCATTGGAACCGATGCGCGCCTCTCTAATCATATGCTGAAATCAGCGATCACCGCTGGACTTCTTTCGACAGGATGCGACGTTTGCGACACAGGGATGCTGCCCACGCCAACCCTCCAATACACCGTCAAAGAAAAACAGTTCGATGCCGGGGTCATCATTACTGCTTCACACAATCCACCACAGTTCAACGGCATCAAAGGAGTCGCATCCGATGGCACAGAACTGTCCAAAGACGTTGAGGAAGCAATCGAAAAAATATATTTTTCACAACACTTCAGCCTCGCAGAGTGGGGGTGCGTCGGAGCCTTTTCGACGTGGGACGGTGCTATAGATCTCTATATTAAAGGAATTCTGTCAACAATCGATACCACGGGTATCAAAAAACAGCGGTTCCATGTCGTCCTAGATTGTGGAAACGGTGTAGGAAGCCTGGTTGCTCCTCTGCTTTTAAAAAAACTTGGATGCACAGTGACTGAGCTTAACTGTACGCCTGATGGGACATTCCCCGGGCGTCATTCAGAGCCGATCCCGGAAAACCTGACCGAACTTATGGAAAACGTACCTGAGGCTAATGCGTCATTCGGAGTCGGGCAGGACGGTGATGCGGACCGTGCCATCTTTGTCGATGAGCGCGGGAAATACATCTGGGGCGACAAATCACTATCGCTGGTTGGAAAATATATCACCAGGGATCTGAAGGGAGGACTGACCGTCACCCCAGTCACGACCTCGACGTGTTTCGAAGATGTCATTTCTAAGAACGCAGGCAGCGTCGTCTACACCAAGGTAGGGTCTCCCATTGTAGCCCGGGTGATGATGGAGAGGCACGCGGTGTTCGGGGGCGAAGAAAACGGTGGGCTCATCTTCCCTGGCTTCCAGTACTGTCGCGATGCAGGAATGTCTCTAGCAAAGATACTGGAGATTTTGGCAAAGGAAAAAAAACCGCTCTCCGAGCTTATCGCTGAGATACCATCATATGAGATGGTCAAAACAAAGATAGTGTGCCCTAATGAAAAAAAACAGTTGGTGATGAACCAGGTGGCGGAACAGATGCAACACAACAAGGACCTATCGCGCATCGATAGGACAGATGGCGTGAAACTGTATCTGAAGGACGGCTGGGTGCTGATGCGTCCATCAGGGACAGAGCCGATATTCCGGGTGTATGTCGAAGCAAAAGAAAAAACACGGGCCGAGCAGTTGACGATATTTTACAAAAACCTCGTCAACTCGCTTATTCAGCATGCGTAGGAACCATTTTTTTTCCTTGGTTGGAACGCCTCCTGTCATCTAGGTAAAACTTATAAATAAGAAGCCTATACGCTATCAAACCTTCAAAGTAAAGAAAGGAATAGGAAAAGATAAATACTGAATTGAAATGTAGAATCATGGAGGTAAAATTATGGCTGAAAAACCACACCTGAATTTAGTAATTATTGGTCACGTCGATCACGGCAAATCCACACTCGTTGGAAGAATCTTACTTGATACTGGACAGTTCCCTGCACATATGGTTGAAAAGTTCAGAGAAGAGGCAAAAGCAAAAGGGAAAGAAAGTTTCGCTCTGGCATGGATTTTCGATCAACTCAAAGAAGAACGGGAACGAGGAGTCACTATCGATGTCGCGCACAAACGATTTGACACTGATAAATATTATATCACCATCATCGATGCCCCTGGTCACCGAGATTTCGTAAAAAACATGATCACTGGTACATCCCAAGCAGACGCCGCCATCCTTGTGGTCGCTGCACAGCATGGTGTCATGGCTCAAACAAAGGAGCACATGTTCCTTGCCCGGACACTGGGTGTAAAACAGATGATCGTTGCCATTAACCAGATCGATGCCACCACCCCACCGTATGACAAAGCGACCTACGAAAAGGTCAAAGCTGATGTGCATGCGTTAGCAAAAAGCGTCGGTTACAAAGACGAGCAACTCCAATTCCTCCCGGTCTCAGCATTCGAAGGAGACAACATTAAAGATAAAAAAGCGATCACCTGGTGGACTGGAGACACTATCCTGAAAGCAATTGATAAGTTCACGGTTCCAGAAAAACCAGTCAACCTTCCGCTCCGATGGCCAATCCAAGATGTCTACACCATTAAAGGTGTTGGAACGGTTCCAGTCGGAAAGGTCGAGTGCGGTATCATGAAACCTGGGCAGACCTTGGTCTTTAAACCCAGCATGAAGCCTGGCGGGGTTTCTGGTGAAGTCAAAACCATTGAGATGCACCATGAAATGATCAACCAAGCACAGCCTGGTGACAACATCGGTGTCAACGTCCGCGGTCTCAATAAAGGAGATATCAAAAGAGGAGACGTCGCAGGACCAGCAAATGACCCACCAACCGTTGCCAAGTCGTTCATCGCACAGATTATGGTGTTGAACCACCCTTCCGTCATCACGAAAGGGTACACCCCTGTCTTCCACTGCTACACTGCACAAGTTGCGTGCAGGTTCGAAGAGATCCAAAAGAAACTTGACCCGAAAACCGGGCAAGTCAAAGAAGAGAACCCTGATTTCATCAAGACAGGTGACGCGGCAATCGTCAAGATCATCCCCACTCGTCCGATGGTCATCGAATCATCCAAGAAGATTCCACAGCTTGGACGATTTGCCATCAGAGATATGGGGCAGACGGTCGCAGCCGGTGTCTGTTTAGAAGTCGAGGCGGTAAAGTAAACCATCCTCTCTTCTTTTTTATATTTTAATTATTAGGGGCAACCGAACATGTCAGCGCAGAAAGCACGAATATCGCTCACCAGCACGGAATCAACAAAGCTTGAGGAAGTGTGTACGCAAATTAAGATGATCGCAGAAAAAACCGGTGTCGCATTGCGAGGACCGGTACCGATGCCAACGAAACGGTTACGGGTCCCCTGTCGGAAATCCCCTGATGGCGAAGGAACAGAAACCATTGACCATTGGGAGATGCGGATCCACAAACGGCTCATCGATCTGGATGCCAGTGACCGTGCGTTGCGACAGCTGATGCGGATTCAGGTCCCTGACGGTGTTCATATCGAAATTGTTCTGAAATCCTAAGCAGAACAACCCTTTTTTATAAGGATATCTTATACCCTTGCATTATTTGATACACTGCTGAGGTAGCAAAGCTCGGTTCACCGCGCCGGCCTTGAGAGCCGGTTCTCCGAAAGGGGAGCGGGAGTTCGAATCTCCCCCTCAGCGCTCTATGTTTGGGCGTGTGGCCTAGCCTGGATAAGGCACCGGCCTTCTAAGTCGGTAATCGCGGGTTCGAATCCCGCCACGTCCGCTCTTTTTTTTATCAGAAAATCTTCCAGACCGTCATTTGATTGCTCGTGCTATTGACCGAATCGTAGTAGGCGATGATTTTTAACGTATGTCTGAAGAACGATACCTTGTTCCATGTCCAGATATATGGTGCTTCGGTATCGGTGAACTGCAATGTGCTGTCTTTATAAAACTCGATCTTTTGGACGGTCCCCACATCGCCGTTGACTTGTGCTTCCACAGGAATTTTACCAATGATCATCGTGAAGGGGAACGCTCCTCTGTCTGTTCCAAAGAGATAGAGATGTTTCTCAAGTGGCGTCGTAATCACAACGCCAGGCCGGACAAATTCTTCGCCAGAGCTGCGATAGTCGATCCCGTTTCCAGAAGGACCAGAGTATCGATCCGCTGAAAAGATATTCACCGTTTGGTCCCAATGCTCATGGACGCCAAGACTCGTAGAGAGATAGGTGCCGTCATGTTCAGGGTCATAGACGTTTGGTTGCGGAACTGCTGCCTGATGAAGATAATTCTGTGCTCCCTCAATCGGATTTGTTCCTTCCGCAAGCAAGAAATCATACATGACCGAATCAACCGCGACCGGGTCTTGCGAGAAGAACAGGCTGTTTGTCCAATCATCATTAAACGGGTACATCAAGAACTTTGCAATGGTTTTGTGGTCCACTTTGGTTGCAAAGGTCCCATCACCGAGGAAAAGGAGCGTTTTTCCTCCAAGATGCTCATAGGCGAACAAATCCACCTGCGGTGCAGCATTCCCCATGGTCAACCCTGAAATGTGATACGGGTGGATGTCGGACACCTGTTCGATGAACGAACCAAAAAAGTTCTTCCCTGATAAGGTCACCCCCATGTTAATCGGATGTCTTTTTAGCAGTGGCATGTTGATGATATATTTTGCTTCAACCACACAGGTCGGAAGCGTTCGAACGGTACCGTCAGAGAAATACATTTTTGTCAAGCTGGGGACAACTTGCTCACGACCTGCGGCCCCACCGGTTGAGTCGACATAATGAATGTGGGCAAACTCCTCTATCAACGGATCAGCAGGATAGGCTTCATAATACACGCGGTTGTAGAAACAGTTCGGCATCGGTCGTGACGCATCAAAGATGGTGATATCCTCTTGGGCGACGCCGACGACATTCACCAGGTGATGTAATAATGCTTTTACTACATACGGGCTTGCGTCTCGGTCGTTATCTTCTTTGACATACGGGTCCCCAGTACCACCTAACGCGTTATTGAAATTCAGTTTAATAGCAATCTTTTCCCCGGGTTGATAACCAACGTTTCCACTCCCATGGTCTTGGTTAAAGTAAGAAAATACTGCATTCCATGCCTCAGAATCACTTGATGCACCAGTGAGCTGTTGAACACCGACAGAAAACATATGATCGATCACATCCTGGTTGTTGTTCTGTTGTTCCCACCAGTACCCTGTCAGGTTTTTTTCTGTTGCATCCGGATTCCATACCCATACAACCCGACCAGGGTTGACACCGGTTCCAGTCCCCATTGGTTGTTTCGGGATAGGGTCCCAGGATGTCGCTGCTGGCTCAGATCCCTGGAAATAATTCGTGGCAAACACTGCGCCACTGATGGTGAATAGCACGATAAATCCAGCAGCAAATGTTGGAACTGTTTTTGCAAATCTTGTTTTTGCCTTTCGCATCCAAATAACAAGACCGGTGAACAGAATGCTCCAGAAAGCGATATAGCCCAGTGACAGTGACATGGCGACCTGTTGGCAGGGATATTGAGCCCGTTGAGGTTTTGGGACTACCCGGATGAGAAACCAGGCGATAGCAATAATTCCAGCGATATGGAACCAGATTCCTTTCCAACCAGTCATTTTTTCCCAAATACGATTTTTTTTATGATTGGTATGATTCTTCATGAGATATCCCCTTATGAAAAGAGTAGCTGTTAGGCTATAAAAAGGTTTGCTCACCGATTAAAAAATGATTTTTTTCCTCCTAATGCTCAAATAATTAACGATAGTTAATTTTATATTGGTGAACATAATACATTTTACATAAGACAAAGAGGTGATCAAATGAAAACAATCATAAAAATAAGCATTCTTGCTTCCCTGCTGTGCATCGGGTTTATACCAAGTTCAACAGGAGCAGGATTTGAACCGGCAAAAACAGCAGTCTACCTTGGAGACAATAACCCGGGGAACTATAGTCTCCTCCAATATGCACTACAACACCACTCAAACCAAAACACAGATAGTGGTTCCTATGGGACAGACTATCATTCACGCGTCATTATCGACAGATATTCACCGCTACAAAATTATGACACACTTGTCGTCAGCAATCTTATGAGAGACGGCCATAGCTACCTAGTTCCATTCAATCTCATTGGCTTGTTCTTTTCAAACCAACAGCCAGTCGATACGAACCTGTACTAAATAAATAAAAAACGAAAGACGGTTTGTCTCTAGAACCGTCTTATTTTCATTTTTTTCAGCCACTTGAATTTCATTGTTCCCGTAAGCAGTCGGTCGGTCTTGAACACCCACACCACGATACTAATGGTAACAATAGCAAAAACGGCGACGTACACAATACCTCCAACAACAAGCGTATAATCATGGAAGAGCAATGCCCGTGGCGCCATCATCGGATGCGAAAATGGGATAGCGAACGTGAAAACCTTCAATGCTAAGGGAAGCGTGTCAAAATCAGCAAACATCGTAATAAACATCGGGATCATCGCCAGCATCGTAATAGGGAACGTCAGGGTCTGTGCACTCTTGTAGCTCTTTGCAAATGTTCCCAGAAGCATACAGAGGGAAAGCCCGGCGATGAGGGCAATGAACAGGGAAACACCGATCCAAATGAAATCTGTCGAGGTTAACGTAAGACCGAATGACGCAAGATTTACTCCAGATGAGATCTGAAATCCTGAAAAATAAAACTGCATTCCAATCATGTAGATCACCGCAAGGATCAGTCCGATGACTGCTGCTGCAATAATTTTTCCGGTGACGATACTTGTCCGTTTCACCGGTAACGTCAACAGTGTCTCAAGGGTCTTATTTTCCTTTTCAAGAGCCATGGATGTAATCACGATGCTCCCTGCCATGATGATGATCATCATCATCACAATCGGGATGAGCAGCGACTGGGACGACAGCATCCCTGAAATAGTACTTGGAGAAAGTCCGACAAACTCCCGACTTTTAAAATACGTGGTTTCAGCCCGCTGTGTAGGTGCCAGTACAAATGATGCGTTTACCGTGGTATTTTCTCTGATGAGTGCTTTTGATATATTGGTATTAATGTACGAAATTAAAGATTCCACAGCACTTGATGATATCGTGTCCATCAGACCTGCACCTTTCATGATCCAATAGATCTGCAGCGTCCCTGGTTTTTCCTGTGTTATCCGTTCTGTGAAATTCTTTGGGATGACAATAACCGCGACTCCATTCTGTTGTTTGACGGTCTCCAGCGCACCCTGGAGATCGGATTCGGAGGTCGAGTTATACACCGATCTGGCATGAGTATAAAGGATAGTAGACGCAATTCCACCTAACGTGCTGTTATCCTCGGTGATGACACCGATGGTCGGCGGTGCTAGTGATTTTTCTTGGATCCCTTGTATGCTACTTCCCATGGTGGCAAAAATCAAAGCCACAAGGATGATCGGGACAAATGTCGCTGGAGTGAGAAGCTCCCGTATTTCTTTTCTTGTGATATTCCCTAGTCCGCTCATTCATGCACCACCCGTATGAACACCTCTTCGATATTCCGCGCCTTATATTTCTCCATCAAATTCTTTGGTTTGCCTTCCTCGACTATTTTTCCTTCAGAGATCAAAGCGATCCGGTCACAGAGGTACTCAACCTCAAGCATATTGTGAGAAGAGAGCAGCACGGTAGTCCCAGCCTGCGCGGTGGTCTTCACCAGCTTTCGTATCTCCTGGGCGTTGATGACATCAAGCCCCGAGGTCGGCTCATCAAGGATAGCAAGCTTTGGATTGGTCATTAATGCTCTGCCGACCAACAGTCGGCGCATCATCCCTTTGCTGTAGGTGTCGACGCGATCATCGATACGAGCTCCAAGGTCAGTAATTTCGATTCCTTTCTGCACCATGGCATGGACTTCTTTTGCATCAAAGAAGTTCGCGATGAACTGAAGATACGCTCTGCCGCTCAGATTCTTATACGCCCCTGCATCCTCAGGAAGATAACTGATGAGCTTTCTGATCTCTGCAGCTTGTTTGCTAAGATCATGTCCTAAGATCATGACCGATCCGCCATTAATTGACAGCAAGGTGGACAATACCCGAAGAGTGGTGGTTTTGCCCGCGCCATTCGGGCCAATAAGCCCAAAGATCTCTCCCGCATCTATAGAGAAGGAGATGTTTTTCACGGCATCCATGGACCCATATTTCTTCACTAAATTCTTTACTTCGACTGCTGGCATACTCACCATTCCTTGTAATTATTTTTTCTTTTTAAGGTATTCTGTTGTGGCAACCGAAACACTGAAACGAAGAAAACACATTAGCACCACAGAATTAACGACTCATTCATGAGGCATCCGATGAACAAACAATCGTTCTTCAACGGGATGGTACGGAACATTATTATTGTCGGTTTCGTCAGTTTATTCACCGACCTTAGTAGCCAAATGGTATTCCCGATTGTCCCTTTATTTCTGCTGTCTCTTGGCGCAAGCGTCTGGGTCGTAGGACTCGTCGAAGGAGCTGCAGAAACAACTGCTTCCCTGCTCAAAGTGTTCTCAGGATACTGGTCCGATAAAATCAGGAGACGAAAACCATTTGTCTTTGCTGGCTACGGGCTCTCCTCTCTGACAAAACCGCTCTTTGCGTTTGCCCAGACATGGCCGTTTGTTCTTTTTTTCAGGGTCGTCGAGCGCATTGGCAAAGGAGTCAGAGACGCGCCACGAGATGCCATAGTGGCAGAATCAGTAGACGTCTCCATTCGGGGAAAAGCCTACGGGTTCCAACGCGCGATGGACGGCATCGGCTCATTTTCCGGTGCGATACTGGCCATCGTTTTCTTAACATTTTTTGCAAGTAGTAGCCCTCTTGCCACGTATCGAAATCTGTTTCTGGTTGCTTTCTTCCCCGGAATCATCGGGGTGCTGTTCATCCTGTTCATCAAAGAAAAACGCCAACAACCCACACCACAGAAACAACAGAAAGCACCGTTTCGCGTAAGCATGAAAAGACTCCCTCGAAACCTGCAGATTTTCATCCTTGTCTCCACAATTTTCTCCCTAGGGAACTTCGGCTACGCCTTTCTCATCGTGCGATCAAATAAACTTGGAAATTCAGATACCATAACCCTACTCCTTTACATCTTATTTTATATCATCTACACCATCTTTACCATCCCAGCTGGCATGCTCTCAGATAAAATCGGCAGAAAACCAGTGCTCATCATAGGATATCTGGTGTTTGCCGCAACCGCAGTCTTACTTATCTTTACCTCACAGCTGTACATGCTCATTTTCATATTCATCCTCTACGGCATCTTCTTCGGGCTCATCGATGGCGTGCAGCGGGCGTTCGTCGTTGACTTAGCACCCTCTGACCTCAAAGGAACCGCACTGGGGACTTTTCATACTGCAACCGGACTCATCGCGCTACCCGCCGGGATCATCGCCGGGTTTTTATGGGACACATTTTCCCCGCAGGCAACATTCATCTTTGCGCTGTGCCTCGCTGTCTGTTCCCTGCTGATGTTTGCCTTTGTGAAAAATACAAAACAGACCACCCCTCAGTAAAACAAGCATGACCCTCCCTATTTCCAGAGCAACAAAACAGTATTTCCATCCTTGAATAAATATTTTTTTATGACATAGACTGTTTCTTGCCTAGAGAACAAATCTTTAATAAACATAAATGAATTTACATACGTGAGGGGTACCATGCAAAAACAGGTTGAGATGCTCAATAAGCATATCGATTTCTTAAAATCACTTGATACGGAAGAGTTTTACAATAAAGATGAAGACGCGGTCTGCAGTTACGCCCGTGATACGGTCCAGGAAATCGTACTACTGGGCACTGATGCAACAAGCGAGCTTATCGGACTGCTTCAAACCGAGTTTACCTGGAGCTGTTTCTTTGCTTTAACGGTCTTTCGTCAAACCAAAGACCCATCCGCGGTTCCCGCGATTCTCGCTTTTTTAAGAAAGGAATCTGATGACTCCATGGCTAACGAGGAAGCCATGTTTGCACTGCAGGACATCGGAGACCCTGCCATAGAACCGCTCATCGAAAACCTTGAGGAAGACTTTGACAATAAAAAATACAACACCTATCTGGTTGGTGCGTTGACCGGGATCATCGGCCCAGCACCCTATGACTTCATGGTAACAATCACGAAAGATTTTATCAGCAAACCGTGGCGGTACAAAGGATGGTTCCACATCGAGGATTTTACCTATAATTTTGTGAAACAGGAACGAACAGACACGATCCCTCTGCTCGTACAGGTCCTTGAGACGAAGGGGTTGACCAGTGCGGAGCGACGGGAGCTTGAGGAAACCATCCGAGCACTGAAAGACCCGGAGGGCTACGAAAAGGAAATTGAAGAAACAGCAGAGGAGCTTTCCGAAGCAACCCAGACGAACGATTCATAAGGAGTCCATAAAAACACCAGTATTATTTTCAAAATCAAGTGCATCCTTGCTCAACCATTATTTTTTCTTATCTTCAGAGGAGTATCAGTAAATCTATATAATAGCAACAGTATTGATCTATCTGGAGGGAACAGTATCAGTTCTCAGAGACCATCGATTAGAACCCTTGCCGGAAAAAAAATCGACGACTGGGAGCAATACGTCGTTCGGAGTTCAACAGGGAAAAGNATACTCGCCGCGTTCTACCGTTCGCCCATATACAGTTATTTTTCAATGAANATCAACGAGTTCCTCGATTACAAACTCATTGAGGAAATAAAACAAAATCCTCTTCCCAAGCATATTGCAATCATCATGGACGGGAACCGCAGGTTTGCCAAAGAGCTCGGGTTGTCATGGGAAGCAGGCCATATCTTTGGAAAAGAGAAAATCGAGGAAGTCCTTGATTGGTGCTTTGACCTTGGCATCCCAGTTCTCACGATATACGCATTCTCTACTGAGAATTTCAAGCGGAGTGAAAAAGAAGTCAAGACACTGATGCTGTTGCTAAAAAATGAATTGGATAAAGCAGCTGAAGACTCCCGGATTCATCAGAATAAAGTGCAGATACGAATCCTCGGTCGCCTTGACACCCTGCCTAAAGACATCCAGGATTCTGCAGCCTCCATCATGGAGATGACGAAAACATACAAAACCTATCATCTGAACATCGCGCTTGCCTACGGCGGTCGAGAGGAAATCATCCAGGCCATCCAGCATATGGGCAGCGACATAAAAAAAGGGATACTNAAGGTCGAGGACATCTCCAATAAAACCGTCTCCTCATATCTGTATACCAGCGGGTTACCTGACCCGGATCTCATCCTGAGGACCTCCGGTGAGGAACGCATCTCCAACTTCTTGCTGTGGCAGCTGGCATATGCAGAGCTGTATTTCTCAGATGTGTACTGGCCTGCACTGCAAAAACGCCATTTCCTCCAGGCNATCCGTACCTATCAACATAGAAAAAGACGTTTCGGAGAATAACAACATTACTTATGGTTGCTCTTTTATCTCTTCTTCATCTACGAGCGTTTCATCGTTCTCCACATCATTAGCAATCTCCGAAAGCTTCGCAAATTGACAGGAGAAAAAATACATGATTAACCCTAGACCCACACAAAGGATCGCAAACGCAAGGAGAGCACCGGTGACCCCTTCGTTTAGCCCGATGACATGAGAAAGGACCTCGATTGNATAAATGATGAAAAGGATGCATCCGAGGATGAGGAAAAATTTACAGAAAAAACCTGTCTTCAGATCGTTATGTGCTGATATAAGACGTTTTTTAGCCATTTTTATTTCCTGGTCCCCCTGCTAATTTAAGGGAGCTTTCCACTTTGCTTTGCAGCTCGGTGAGTTTTTCTCGGCTTCGTCCCTCTTGTTTTTCTAGAGTGGTTTTCCGCAGCTCAAGAGACTCCTTGGTGGATGTTAATTCTTTTTTAATGTCACTTTTTCCTTTGGTTTTTATGAGAAGTGCACCGATACTCTTGTAGATCGGTGTTTTTTCAGTCACCGCTTCGATTTCCTTTAGTGCCTCTTCGGTTTCTTTGATCTGAAGCTCTATCTGTTGGCGTTGCTGGGCAATCATCTGAACTTGTGATCGTGCCTGCTGTAATCTGTTAATTTGATCCTGCAACTGGGGGGACATTTCGTCATCTGGCATTGTCTTTTTTCTCCTTTTGTGGGTGTAATAATCGTTTCCTTCTTAAACGTATTCATTCACAAGAGTTTTATAGGTATATTCTCTATCAGATATATAATAGAAAATATTATATAGAAAGCTGTAAATATACAGAGGCATATATTATTATCCTTGACCGGGGATTAAAAAATGAAGAAATATGATAAAATAATCGTCGTATTAGGCGTAGCTATCCTTGCTTTTGCTTTAATCGGTATCTACTACTGGGTTCCACAAAAAGCAGAAATAAAGACGGTGCAATCAAACGAATTCATCGACGTCACCGGCGCCTTAAAAGATATGCCGGATTCCCTTACTGTTTCAGATAGCAATCCATTTTATCCCCTGATAGCGACACCACTGTCAGTGAATTATGATGAAAACGGGGTACAGACCGTTATACCGCTGTATGTAAAGAATTTTGAAAACCCTTCAACAGCAATCACAAGGTTACAAGATCAACTCGATCGCAGTAAAAACGGTGAAACAATTAAAAATGACGAGACTGCCAAAAACGCATCATTAAGGATNGCTAAAACCTACTGGGCTAGTAGTGAAGCAGCGTTAATCATTGAAAATGATGAATCCGGATACAATCTGGGAGTGCTGGCCACGCCTATCGCGTCGTATCTGAGAATACCTGTGATTGTGACGGACACAATGGATGCTACTGTAACCAGTGTCCTGAGCGACCTTGGTGTTAAAAAAACCCTGGTCTGTGGCGATAATATCAGAGGCTACGGATATGTTTTAAAATTTGATTCAGCTGATGAGGTTGCAAACGCATCTATCGTCGTTGTCGAAAACAAGCTGCAGCAGGACGTCAACTATATCACTCTAACAAATCCTGTTGATGCTTGGCCCCCCGCGGTTTTAGCAAGCGAGGAGCATACCTTTGGACCGACAAAAATAAAATCAGGTTCCATGAGTCAGCTGGTGGGGACTGTCACTAATATGTTCAACGGTAAAGGCACGGTCACCTGGAGTTTCACCATACCTAAAGATTATAAGTACGCGTTGATCAGATTCTGGGGTTATAACAATGATGCTGANAATTGTGACACGATGGGNGATAAAGCCTCATTTTCTATAGGTCCTAAATTAGAAGATGCACCGAGCAGTTTGCAAAAATTTGAAGCTTATCCAGGAACGACTGCTTCAGGCGGTATCGCTGAGCGGGATGCTAGTGGTAATATCGTCAAGGATTTCGTGTATTCAGAATCAGTGGTCTATGCAAGAGGTGGCGTTGATTATAACATCGTTGCAACAGGTAACTGGTTAGTAAATAAAGAAGGCTCGGTATCCGCTCGAGTTGTCGTTGAAAAACTCGAAGACCCCATGTATCCGATGATGAAAAACCTCTCCTCGGTTGCACCGTATCTCACCGCATACCATAGAGGCATNATTTATGGTAAACCTGATTTTGCGTTTACNGCTGATGATGATAAGATCACCGATACCGGGGAGACCTGCCCTGGTCTTTACGTNGGNGGAAAAAATCCAAAGCTGGTCCCGATAGCAAATAGACATTTTTTCGACCATATACATTATCCTTTGAATGCCTTGCTTGCCCGTCTGGCCGGTATATCCATGAACGATACTCGTGATATCAAAACATTACGAGATTATTATAAGAATAACCCGGTGTATATCGCACTCGTCGGTGATGCGACAGTCCTTCCGAATTACATCTATCAAAATCATGTTGAGCCTGTCGGGGACAGTAATGGAGACGGTGTCGATGATACGCCCTACTACAGCGGTGGAGGAACTCCCAGTGATGTCCTCTACGGCAATATCGACCCTATACCGTATGACTGGTCCAATTTAGCAAACGATGTCTACAGTGACACCGAGCAGAAGTATCCGTTCATAGAAAACATCGTCGGCCGTATCACCGGTTGGGATTCCCAGGACGCTGATGCACTGATCCTAAAAAGCGTGTTTTATTCTGAGCTGACCAACAACCTGAAGACCTGGAAAGACAACTTCGGCCTTATCGTTGGTGGAGGCCAGGATTTCCAAAAACCATTAGTCAGGTACATCATCTTTGGTGACATCCTTAAAATGATTAAACGGGGAGAGCCTATGAAAGCCTTCACCGGTTATGCTGAGATGACCTACAAACGAGCTAGCTATGAAGTCGTGGAACCCTTAGGGTTCACCTTGCAGGGGGCTCTCTATGAAGAAGGTATGGCAAAGGGACTCAGCGAAGAAACGTTATCAAAAATTAAAAGCAGTAATCTTTTAAACCGGCTCTTCTTCGAAAAATGGCAGGTGCGGAGGCTTGCTGGAGAAGGTAGTGTCATCGGCGGAACAATCTTTGAGACGAGCAACTTTTTGTTCGTCAACGGTCATGGGAATCAATTCCTCTTTGGTGTGGCTGGGAATGATATCGTGGCATCTGGACTTGGCGGCCCACTCGTTAAATCAATGCTTAAGCAAACCGTTATCCCGATCGCTGGTGGTTTCATAGGACCTGGAGGGGACCTTAGCTCAGTCGGTGAATATAACACAAGGACCGTCTCGAACATGAACCTGGGGCCATCGTTCATGTGGCTGGAAAGCTGCATCTGCGGAAAGCTCGATGGACAGTTTGCACGATCTAATATCGGTCAGTCATTACTGCATGCCGGAGTTGCTTCTCTTATCGCATCGCCTACCGGGTCAAATATCGGCGGTGGTTACCTTGAGCCAAAGAAGACAAAATACGATTTACCCATCCAGACCTATCTGAAATACATACGAGCAAAAGGTCAATGGAATAAAGGAATCTTCCCTGATGCGCACTTCGGGGAGAAGCTCTATGAGGACCTCTGCCTGGACATGGTCAAATTCAACTCAAGCGTAGGAATGGCATTAAGAAACGCTAAAAATAACTATCTGCCCACCGATGCAGACTGGCAGCTGTGGTGGTCACCACCACTCAACATCTACACCGGAGACACCCTGCTTGACCTTGAGATGGCAAACAACAATTATGCTGACCTGTATNAGAGCACCGCATCAAAAGGCCTCAGTCCGATGATGGAATCAAAATACGTCAGCTTCCAGGAGTACATCCTCTTTGGTGACCCGGCGTTAAACACCTATGAGCCGTGCAACGTAGGGAAATAATCACCCCTTCTTTTTTCATTTTTTTTTTTAATAAATGAGACGACAGTATTTCCTAATTTTATTTTCACGTCTTTANTCGAACGACCGCTTTGTCTTCCTCTGATGCTTTGAACCATTGTTCATCAGTGTAGTTCAGCAGCCGCGCGACAACCAGATCAGGGATCGAATGAATATGGGTGTTGTAGAGCGTGACGCTGTCGTTGTAAAACTCCCGACGATCAGCGAGCTCGTTTTCCAGTGCGGTGATCCGCGTCTGCAGCTTGAGGAAATTTTCGTTTGCCTTTAGATTAGGATAATTCTCAGCAACAGCAAAAATCGTCTTCAGCGCCTCGGTGATCACACTATCTGCCACCGCTTTTTTTGAAAGAGTCGTTGCTTGTAATATCTCGGTCCGCGCTTTTGTCAATGCTTCAAGTGTTGCTCGCTCATGATCCATGTATCCCTTGACCGTGGCGATGAGATTAGGGACCTCATCCGAACGTTGTTTCAACAGCACATCGATATTAGCCCAGGATTTCTTGATATTGTTCTTTAGCCGCACCAGACCATTAAAGATCAATAAGAGTGCGACCAACACCAAAAAGAGCAACAGCCNGGCAACGAGAAAAATAATTCCCCACAGCTCCATTATGTCATCTCTCCTTTACCACCTACACAAGTCCGAAAAACAATATTGCGCCACCAATAATAAATGCTACCCCGACCCCCCAGACGCCATAGGTACNCAGGGCAAGGTTGCTTAAAATCTGTTTTTCTGATTTATCTGAAATATAGTAATGCTTCTCATATTTCCCTTTCTGGATCATGATGGAATCGACGTGGTCTTCGGTCCCCTCTGTTTTCATCGAATTTTCACCAGCGGTCCCCATGATATATAAGGGCTCGTCCGGGACAATAATGGTCTCCCGATACCGCATGGTCTTNTTCAACCCAAAAAATCCATCATGCGATAGATTGTTTGCAGCCAGGAAGCGGATGACCTGCTCTGGCGGGTCTTTCCCAAGACCTGACTGGTATTCAAAATCCTTTCGTGCGTCAATCTGTGCACCAGTCGGATCGATCAGCACCTTGCCTGATTCGTCCTTCAGATAAAAAAGACCGCGCTGCTCCCCTTTCTTCACCGTCACCCACTGAGAATTCTTCCCGCTACTCCGATATTCCTCCACCGTGAACTGATAATACACGCATTCCTTGTCGGTGAACGGACTTCTAAAAAGCCGTTCCTTTATTGGGATAACCTGCCCACAGATCTCGACCAAGCCCATTGCAATGGACCGGATCTTTGATGTCGGGGTATCTGCTATCAGCTGTCTTTTTTTGAAAAAATAGAGACCTACTACAAATAACACAATACCGATGAGAACCAAGAAAAGACCGACGATCAATTGGTTTTCCATTATCATTGCCAAGGTAAATCTAAAGATATGATTTAAATCTATTTTTTGATTTGCGTTANAAAACAATGTTAGAGAAGGATCCCCGCTGTTTTTATAGCCTGAAGATTCTCAGGGTGTTTTTCAAAGAACGCATGGATCGGCTCAAGGATTTTGTTGATGTGGCTTGCGGTCGCATTCTTCAGATCCAGCGGATGAAGCCCAGCAATGAACGCCTGTTCCAGATCCGCGTACGTCGAAAACTCCAGGTTTCCCCCGAATTTCTCAGGCCGCTCTATCAAAAAAGGTTTACCATCAAGGTCTGGGAATATCACGAACCTACAGATNTCCAGGACNGGGTTTCCCTCGATTTGCTTCTCAGGACAGTATGCCTTGCTCAGCTTCTTTTTCACCAGATCAGCTGCATCGTGGATCGAGATCATAGAATCTGGTTTGCTCTTGCTCATTTTTGCTTCGATCGGGTTCATCCTGCCGCCAGCCTGCAACCCGGTTAAAAGCGGTGTGTGAATCGCAACCGGAGCGATCCGCCCTATTTTTTTTGCGACATCACGGGCGAGCATATGGGCATGACGCTGATCTGTCCCACCGTACGCAACATCCAATTCAAGATAAAAGATATCGGAGACCTGCATCGCCGGATAAAACAGCTTCGACAGGTCCTTTTCTCCTTCTTCTTCTCCACGTCCCATGATGTCCATCGCGCGTTTCACCCTGGCGACCGACGTTGCTTTTGATGTTTTGAGTACCAGCTCCCAATATTTCGCATCGTTCACATAATCACTGGCATAAACAAACCGCACCTTGCTGACGTCAACTCCCATCGCCGCAAAACAATCCTCCATGTATCTGCCGCAGAGCTTGATTTTCTCGATATCCCCATCGAGCTTATCGTTGATGTAGGCATGCCAATCAGCAAGCAGGACTGTGAAATCAAAACCGCACGCAAGAAAATCCTTAATCTTATTGGTACAGATCTTCCATCCGAGATGTACCACTCCTGAGGGCTCAAACCCGATGTATGCCTTCGGATGCGGTTTATTCAGCACTATTTTCAATTCTTCTATCGTGATGACTTCTTCTGTGTTTGCTGTAATTCTTTCAAGATTTTCCATTGCTCTGCACCTTTTTTCTATCGCGTGAGTTTCTTTACGACATGATCAACGATCTTATCGGAGACACCAAGATAGTTCCGCGGGTTCATGACTTCTTCGAGTTCCTTCTTCTTGAGCAGTTTTGTAACCTTTGGATTCTCAAGGAGAATGGACAGAAGGTGTTTATTGTCACTTGCTGCTTTCAGGGAACATGTTCTGACCAGCTCATGGGCATCCCCCCGGCCCATGCCTTTCTCAACCAGTTTTGTCATGACCGCTTCAGCCATGGGTAAACCTTTGGAGTTCTCCAGGTTCTCCCGCATCCGCTCCGGGTATACTTGGAGGTTTTTAAACACCTTGTTCATCTGAAACACGATCCAATCCGTCATGATCAATGAATGAGGAAGGATGAATCGCTCTGAAGAAGAATTACAGAGGTCCCGCTCATGCCACTGGATCGCGTTCTCGAATGCAGGGATGATAAAGCATCGTATGACGCGGGCTAATCCACAGACCTGCTCGCAGAGGATCGGGTTACGCTTCTGCGGCATTGTGGAAGAACCAACCTGTTTTTTTGCTTCAAAAGCCTCTGAGATTTCACCAATCTCACTGCGTTGCAGATTCCGAATCTCGGTTGCAAATTTCTCCATGCTGCTGGCGATATTTGCAAGCACCGACAACATTTCGATATAACGGTCGCGACCAACGATCTGGGTTGCTGCCTCCTCGNTCCCGAGCTTCAGGTCAGCCATGACCAGCTCCTGGATTTTCAAGGCATGCTTCCCCATCGCCGCACCAGAGCCGACCGCACCAGACATCTTGCCTACCAGCAGCCGTGATTTACACTCATGGAGACGTTCCAGATGACGGTCGACCTCCATCGCGTAGACAGCCATTTTCAACCCAAAGGTAATCGGAATGGAATATTGCCCATGGGTCCGTCCTGCCATGATCGTGTTTTTGTATTCCTTGGCAAGACTTACCAATGTGACCCGTAGTTCCCTGACCTGTGCTTTGATCAGATCGGTTGCCGCTGCAAACTGCAATGCATTCGCAGTATCGACAATATCATAGCTGGTTGCACCCAGATGAACGTATTTCCCTGCATCACCAGTGCATACCTCGCTGAGTGCTTTGGTGACCGCCATGATGTCATGTCTGGTTTCTTTTTCGATTTCATTTACTCGTTTTACCGTAACGTATTTCACGGAGGCTTTCTTGGAAATCTCATCAGCTGCTTTCTTTGAAATATTACCAACAACAGCATGGGCTCGAGCAAGTGCAGATTCCACATCGAGAAGATATTGCAGTTTGCTTGTCTCGCCAAAGACTTCTTTTATCTCTTTTCTTCCATAGCGAAAATCAAGGGGACAGACAGGGTTCTCCATAGGGCCTCCGACCTAGAATCATCTATGAGTTAATGTCTTTTTTGGGCAGCTTTCAGCTAAGAAATCGTTTTNAAAAGAATCGAAAGCTCAGCGGCAACGGCCTTGATGCGAGGGTAATGACGCGTAAGTTTTTTTACGAGTTCCCTGAGCTGGGTAACCGTTCCCATCACCAGGATATCAGCAGAACGCTGCTTTAGCTCAAACGCATCCTTCGGAATTGCGACCTCGCCCCCAAGAGAAAGCATGTCCTGTTTGATGATGATTGCATCCTGCAAAACAACGTTCTCAAGTCTGATGACCCGGGTGATTGCTTTGGGTGCCATGATAGGGATGCTTTTTGGGTCGCTGCCTACAGCCTGGATTTCTTTTTTTGCTGCAGCAAGCGAATCAATATGAATAAATCTCGGATTATGCGATACCATCAGAGGAGGAAACAGAATCTGACTTATAAGAACCTATGCTCATATCCCTTCAATGAAAGGTGTCTATCTTCTCCTTATGAGACTTCCAAAATCGACAGCACTGACCGTTGGAAAACTTGGATCGATTCATTTTGAAAAAGGCGATTATGCCTACGTCGGCTCTGCCCTTAACGGGTTGGACCAGCGGATTCAGCGGCATCTCAGAACAAACAAAAAGGTTCATTGGCATATTGATTACCTTCTTCCGTACACCGAGATTGTCAGTGTTTTTTATAAAGAGAACAACCAAAGGGAAGAATGCAGCATAGCTCAAACATTAGAAAATAATTTCGCAAGTATTCCAGGATTTGGATGCAGCGATTGCACCTGTGCCAGTCATCTGTTCAGTGGTCCATCTGAAAAAATCTGTATGGTAGCTGGTTCCCTTGACATGAAACCCTTTCTCCTGCATACAAACCCTTAAAATCCTCTCCTTTATTTATTCCTTCATGGCTTCTNTTATTTATTCAACGACCGATACCATGGACACTGCCAAAACCATCGCCCGTTCACTGGTGAAAGAAAAACTCGTCGCCTGCGTCCATATCATCCCAAAGATCGAATCGATCTACCGTTGGCAAGGGAAAATCGAGGAGGCAAGCGAATGTCTCATCCTTGCGAAAACCTCAGAGCGGAACGTCCAAAAAACAATCCAGAAGATCCGCTCTCTTCATCCTTATGAGGTCCCTGAAATCCTCGTGTTTCCCCCGGTCGGCGGGCTGAAAGAATACCTTGATTACATTGAAGCGGAGACCGCATGAAGTTTGTGGCGTTGATGTCCAGCGGCATTGATTCCCCGGTTGCGACCTACCTGCTTTCCAAGTACGCAGACGAGATTATTTTGATCCATGCTGATAACCGGCCGTTTACCGATGAACGCGAAATAGAAAAATTTGTCACGCTAGCGAAATACCTCAAGGTACAGGTGCCATCGAAATTGAAAGCACTGCTCGTTCTTCACGGGCCGACTCTTCAGTCCTACAAAACAAATTGCGACAGCAAATTCACCTGTGTCGTCTGCAAACGGATGATGCTGCGCTACGCCGAGGCGATAGCAAAAAAAGAACACGCAGATGCCATCGTGATGGGTGACTCCCTCGGTCAGGTCGCATCGCAGACCCTGCAAAACATTCGAGTCGTGGAACAAGCGGTGAGCATGCCTATCCTCAGACCGTTGATCGGGTTTGATAAGGAAGACACGATTCAGATAGCCAGAAAGATCGGAACCTTTGATCTATCCATTGCACCAGCTGAGGGATGCGGCGCGGTGCCGGTCAAACCGTCGACGCAGGCGCGTGTTGAGCAGATCCTTGCCGAGGAACAAAAGATCAACATCGATGAGCTTGTGTCGCAAGCAATTCTGCATGCAACCAGCGTCAAACTCTAACATTTAGCAGTCAAAATAGTTAATAAACCAGACGGAAGAAAACTGCGTTTTTTAAAAAAATGAAAAGACTTAAAAACCATCAAAATATACTACATTTTGTAGGCTATTTTTTTTAGTCTACCATATATTGTATCTGGTGATGGGAGATGAATTGCCCTTATTGTAACCATATTGACACGAAAGTAACTGACTCTCGCGACACAGAACGATCGATACGCAGACGACGAGAATGTCTCAGCTGCAACAAGCGGTTCACGACCTATGAATACATCGAAATGGCACCGCTCTTCGTCATAAAAAAGGATGGCAGACGAGAACGGTTCGACCGCGCAAAAATCAGAAACGGAATGGAAAAAGCACTCGAAAAACGTCCCATCAGCCATGAAAAAATCGAAGAAATGATCGAAGGAATCGAAGAAAAAATCAGACGAGGCGGCAAGGAAGAAATCGAAACATCACTCATCGGGGAATATGTTATGGATGCACTCAAAGAAGTCGACCAGGTCGCCTACATCAGGTTTGCATCTGTCTATCGTCAATTCACCGATGTGACCAGCTTTGAAAAAGAGGTTAAAAATCTCACTGAAAAATAAGAGGAAAGAACCACATGATACGAAAGATAAAGAAACGAGACGGAAAAATCGTTGACTTCAACCCCGTCAGAATCACAGAAGCCATCTGGAAAGCAGCACAAGCAGTCGGCGGAAAGGACTACAAGAGAGCAACAGAGCTGACCAACAACGTCATGACTATCTTAGAAAAAGAGCTGAAACGCAGTGAGATCCCCACGGTCGAACAGGTCCAGGATGCCGTCGAAAAAGTCCTCATTGAGGACGGTCATGCGAAAACCGCGAAAGCATATATCCTCTACCGGAAACAACATCAGGACATGCGGGAGATCGGCGGGCTGCTCAAAGACATCGACGTTGTCGATGACTACCTCAGCATGCTGGACTGGAAGGTCAACGAGAACAGCAACATGAGCTACTCCCTCCAGGGGTTAAATGTCTATGCGACCGAGAGCATCATTTCCCATTACTGGCTCAACAAGATTTATCCACCTGAGATCGGAGAGGCGCATACCAGAGGAGACTATCATATTCACGACCTTGGGACCCTTGGAGCTTATTGCGTGGGGTGGGATTTGAAAGATTTATTGCTCCTTGGATTCAAAGGAGTTGGAGGAAAAATCGAAAGCAAACCAGCGAAACACTTCAGCACAGCTCTCATGCAGATCGTGAACTACTTATACACCCTGCAAGGTGAAGCAGCGGGAGCACAAGCTCTCTCGAATTTTGATTCTTTGCTTGCGCCGTTTGTCGCTAAAGATGGTTTACAGTACGACAACGTAAAACAAGAAATGCAGAAATTCATGTTCAACATGAATGTCCCCACCCGAGTCGGGTTCCAAAGCCCTTTTACGAACATCACTATGGATCTGACCGTCCCAAGTTACATGGTTGAAGAGCCAGCGATCATTGGCGGATCTCTTACCGACAACAATTACAGCGAGTATGCTGGAGAGATGGACATGATTAATCACGCGTTCGCGGATATCATGTATGATGGAGACGCGAAAGGACGACCGTTTACGTTTCCCATTCCAACCTACAATATCACCAAAGATTTCAACTGGAATAACGATGGATTGGATCCTCTCTGGGATATGACCGCGAAATACGGGATTCCTTATTTTAGCAACTTCATTAATAGTGATATGAAACCAGATGATGCCAGGAGTATGTGCTGCCGTTTACGCTTGGACAACCGAGAGCTTCGAAAACGAGGCGGTGGACTGTTTGGTGCGAACCCGAAAACAGGATCTGTCGGTGTCGTCACCCTTAACTTGCCACGGATTGGGTATCTTGCGAAAGATGACACTGATTTCTTTGAGCGACTCGATGCACTGATGGTGCTTGCACGCCAAAGCCTGGAAATCAAACGGGATCTTATCGAGAATCTTACCGCAAGTGGTCTGCATCCCTATTCACGGTACTATCTTTCTGATGTGCAAAAGACCTTTGGAGAGTACTGGAAGAACCATTTCTCAACGATCGGTCTTATCGGCATGAACGATGCGCTGCTGAACTTCATGAATAAAAGCATTGCCGATTCCGAAGGTAAAGCATTCACAGAGAAAGTCCTTGACTTTATGCGAAAACGAATCGCGGATTTCCAGGAGGAGACCGGTAACATCTTCAACCTTGAGGCGACACCAGGGGAAGGTACGAGCTACAGGTTAGCACGGATTGACAAAAAAGAGTATCCTGACCTGCGGACGTATAATCAAGAGATGTACACACAGAACCGTGGACGGGACGTCGAGCCGTACTATACGAACTCCACGCAGCTGCCGGTTGGGTTCACCAGCGACGTGTTCGAGGCATTGGATCTGCAGGATTCGCTGCAAACCAAGTACACCGGTGGAACCGTGCTTCATATCTTCCTTGGTGAGGAAGAGCCATCACCGACTGCCACAAAGAATCTTGTCCGGAAGATAGCGGAGAACTACGCGCTCCCGTACTATACGATCACGCCGACGTTCAGCGTCTGCCCGGATCATGGGTATATCGCTGGTGAGCATCAGTTCTGCCCGACCTGTCAGACCCAGCAAAAAACCACGGAATGTGAAATCTACTCTCGGGTCGTTGGGTATATCCGCCCGGTGAACCAATGGAACAAAGGAAAACAGCAGGAGTTCCTTGATCGAAAAACATTTGATCTCAGAGAGAAGGTCCTTGTCACACAATGAAGATAGGTGGTTTTCAGAAAACATCTTTGCTTGATTATCCGGATCGGATCAGTGCGATAGTCTGGACCAGCGGATGTAATTTCCGCTGCCCGTTTTGTTATAACCGGAAGCTTGCGCTGGGGGGAGATGAACTGTTTCTCGATGAGGAGATCCTTTCGTTTCTTTCGAAGCGAAAAGGGTTACTGGAAGGAGTTGTGATCTCTGGCGGAGAGCCGCTGCTGCAGGACGATATCGCTGATTTTATCGGAAAGATAAAGCAGATGAGGTTTCTTGTGAAGATCGATACGAACGGTGCGTATCCAGAGCGGCTTTCTGAGCTGCTGGAAGCTCATCTTGTCGATTATGTCGCCATGGATGTGAAAGCCCCGAAGGGGAAATATCGGCAACTCACTGGTATCGATGTTGATGTCGCCAAGATCNAGGCATCGATTGAGTTGATCAAGAAAAAAGCACCAGCGTACGAGTTCAAAACAACATTCGTCCCAGGAGCTCTAAAAAAAGAGGATATCGTTGAGATCGGACAGTGGCTTTCAGGGACAGACGTCTACTATCTTCAGCAGTTTAAGATCATAAAACCACTACTGTCACCTACTCTTGAAAACACGATTCCGTACCCTCGAGAGTATTTTTTCGAAACCCTTGGTGCGATACAGCCGTTTTTCAAACGCTGTGCCGTGAGAGGTGTTTAAAAAAACTAAATAGTAGATAATCAATGAGGAGTTGTATGGATTACGAGTTAGCAATCATTGGTGCTGGTCCTGCTGGGTATTCTGCGGTGATCTATGCGGCACGATCCGGTATAACAACCGCTCTTTTTGACCGAGGTGACGGTGGTGGGCGGGCGGTGCTGTCGCCAAAGATAGAGAATTATGCTGGGTTCGAATCGATTTCAGGCATGGACCTGATGGCAAAGATGAAGCAGCACGCAAGCAAATATGCAACCATGCACCTCTACGAAGAGGTAAAAACGATCCAGCGGTCAAAGGACACATTTTCCATTGAGACGACAAAGGAACACTACAGCGTCGGTGCGATTCTCCTCTGCACCGGGACCGAACACAAAACACTGAATATCCCAGGGGAAACAGAGTTTCTAGGGAAGGGTGTCTCGTATTGTGCGACCTGCGATGGTTTTTTTTTCAAAGGAAAACAAGTCGCGGTCATGGGCGGTGGGAACACTGCTCTCATGGAAGCAATCTTTCTGAAACAAATAGGATGTAAAAGCGTAACATTGGTGCATCGTCGTGAGCAGCTCCGCGCAGAAAAGATATATGAGACGGAGGCGCGGGAAAAACAGGTGCAGATCCTTTTGAACAAAGCAGCAGACCGCATCAGCGGAAAAGAGGTCGTTGAGCAGCTGCATCTGACCGATGTTGCCAGTGGTCGCAGCTCAGTTCTTGCGGTGGACGGTGTCTTTGTCTCTGTTGGTGATATGCCGCAGAATGAGTTAGCAAAAACACTCGGCGTTGCTCTTGATGACCAGGGGTACGTCATGGTGGATAGGCAGCAGCGGACAAACATAAAAGGTGTGTATGCTGCTGGTGACATCACTGGTGGGGTGCGTCAGGTGATNACCGCGTGTGCCGAAGGAGCGATCGCTGCGCTTGCTTCGACAGAGGTTCTGGGGAAAAAATATCCTTACTGAAGGGTCTTTATCTGATTGATCTTCTTTTTTTTCAGCAGGTCGATGAGGTGGTCTGCGCTTTTTTTTACTGGTTTGCTCATCGATCCGTTCATCGTCTCCGACTGTACCCCGATAAAGATGATGCGGTCTATTTCTTTTTCCAGATACTGGATGAAGACAAGAAGCGGTATCCCATGCGTGCTGATGTGCATCGCTCCAAGTTTTCCTTTTGGAATGATGCGTATCTCCCCTGCCGGTAGATTCATCTCTGCAGCATCGATGAGGACGAGTGTTTTTGGTTTCTTTTGCTTGACTTCTGCCGTATAGTTTTCAGGTAGGATGCCGCAGTCAAGGACCATGTCATCAGGAGAGAGTATTTTCATTTTTTCAGCGATGTACGGACCGATTGCATCATCGCCGCCGTCTCGATTGCCGATACATACTATCAGAGTGTCCATGAAAGTTCCTCACGTTCAGATCAATTGGAATATTTTACTTTCTGATAGGTCAGGACATACCACATGATGCCGGTGCCTGCTGTCGATAGACTGCTCAATAACATGTTAAGAGTGAAAAAAACATAGGCCATCACGGTGAGCAGCACTGCGGTGGAAAGGTACATGGAGAGCGACTGGCTTTTTGCTTCTTTTAACTGGTAATTCCGCATGATTGCGGGAATTGCGGTNACCATGAATCCGAAGTTGATTATCGTAAGGACTAAGTCCTGCCATTGCCACATGTATCCGGGGTGATGGCAACAGAGAATATAAATAAATCCTCTCTATCGCATACCACCATAGAACAATGTTCTTGGGGAAATCATGGCAAAGAAAATAGCGCTTGCGCAGGGGGCTGGCGGTGAACTGATGGACCAGCTCATCAAACAAAACATCCTGAGGTTCTTTAAAAATCAGGGGAGTGCTGAGGTTTCTCTTGCTGCTCTTGATGATGCTGCGGTCATCGATGATATTGTGTTTTCCACTGATTCTCATACCGTGCAACCGTTGATTTTTCCTGGTGGTGACATCGGGTCTCTTGCGGTCTGTGGGACGATCAACGATGTCGCAGTGATGGGAGCAACAGTAATTGCTCTTTCTGCTGGGTTCATCATCGAAGAAGGATTCTCTCTTGATACTTTTGCAACCATTGTGAAAAGCATGGGGCGTACTGCAGACAAGGCAGGCGTTCCGATTGTCACTGGGGACACCAAGGTCGTGGAAAAAGGTGCTATCCAGCAGTTCATGATCAACACCAGCGGCATCGGAAGACGAAGTGCTATCCTTGAGAAGAATATTGTGGAAGTGAAGCGGCATAGAAAATTCACGAAACGCTGGTTGTTGGACAGTAATCTTTCTTCCGGGGATGTCCTGATTCTTTCTGGAAATATCGGGGAGCATGGCATCGCATTGTTGTCGTTCCGTGAGGGGTACGGGTTTGAAACCACGATAAAATCAGATATCGCTCCGTTGAACGGACTGATGGGGGCACTTCTTGCTGAAGGAGGGCTTGTCTCGGCAAAGGACCCGACACGGGGAGGACTAGCAAACACCGTCAATGAGTTTTGTGAAAAATCAAAGATAGGGATTATTATTGAGGAGGATGCGATCCCTATTCCTGAGGGCGTACGATCCGCTTGTGACATGCTTGGTATTGATCCATTGGAAATAGGTAATGAAGGAAAGGTCGTGCTGGGTGTGGTCAAAGAAAAAGCTGACGAGATTCTTGCTTCTCTCAAGAAACATCCGTTGGGACGGCATGCGGCGATCATCGGTCAAGCAACCAAAGATGTCACTGGTGTGGTCATGGAAACATCGGTCGGCGGCAGGCGCATCATCCGTAAGCCACTGGGCGATCCGGTCCCACGGATTTGCTGATGTGATGAGAACTTTTTAATAGTCTCTTGATTTACCACAGTAGCAGACGACAAGCGAGGGGTGAATGTTTTTATGGCAAAAGGGCTTGTAAAATCCTTTAAGAAAGCCTTATGGGTCTATCACATCAACTCCGGGTCCTGCAACGGATGTGATATCGAAATCATAGCATCCCTCTGTCCTCGTTATGATATCGAACGATTCGGAATAAAAATGGTTGGGTCTCCTCGTCATGCTGACGTGCTGCTCATCACCGGGCCAGTGACACGACAGATGGCCGATAAAGTGAAACGCGCCTATGAGCAGATGCCAGACCCTAAGGCGGTGATCTGTGTCGGCAACTGCGGCAACACGGGTGATGTGTTCTATGAATCCTACAACCTTGTCGGTCCTGTTGATACAATTCTGCCGGTTGATGTGTATGTGATCGGATGTCCTCCTCGGCCTGAAAACATTATTCATGGTATCTCAAAAGCATGGGTTAAGCTTGAGACACTGGAGACGAGGCCATGACAAAGACCAAGGTAAAACCTGAAGAGATTATCCTCTCATTTCAAACCAAATTCCCTGGCGGCATTACACAGTCTCGTATCGAACGACGGACTAGTGGCACGATGAAAACAGAGTTCATCCATCTCTGGCTTCATGTCGATAAAAAAATCTTTAAAGAAGTAGTCAAGCATCTGTTCACCTTTGATCCTTCCCCGCATTTTGCAGTCTCCTCAGGGTATGATCTGAGGGATACTATCGAGCTTGTGTATCATTTCTCGCTGTTTTATGGCACGCGGGGAGATGAGCTTTCACTGAATATGACGGTTGCGCTACCAAAATCAGACCCCGTGATTGAAACCATTACCGATATCATCCCCGGGGCGTTGATCGCTGAGCAGGAAAAACAAGAGATGCTCGGAGTAAAAATTCTTGGTATCCCTAAAGATACGCGCGTGTTCATCGCTGATGATTTCCCCAAAGGCATCTACCCCTGGCGTCGTGATGAGACCGGGCCAGAAAAACTTGTCAGGAACCTTCATGAGGCAGAGAAATGAAGACAACCTCGAAGACAACGTATCAGATCCCGATCGGACCGATTCACCCTGCACTCAAAGAGCCTGTTTCTTTTACGTTTGAGATCGATGGCGAAAGAATAGTCAACGTCGATGTTCATCTTGGGTTTGTGCATCGGAGCATCGAATGGGCTGGGACGAAACGAAACCTTGTCCAACTGCTGTATCTTGCGGAGCGGATCTGNGGGATCTGCTCCTATTGTCATCCGATGGCTCTCGCCTTAGCTGTGGAGCGTGCATCAAGCATCCAGGTCCCTGACCGGGCAGAGTATCTCCGTGTTATCCACGCGGAGCTGGAGAGGATCGGCTCTCATATCCTCTGGGCAGGGGTCGCTGCGCATGAGATCGGGTTTGACTCGGTCTTGTTTCTGACCTGGCAGATTCGGGAAACGGTGCTGGACCTCACCGAGTACCTCACCGGGAACCGGATCACCAAGGGAATTACCATGATCGGTGGGGTGCGACGGGATATCACCCCGGAGATGGTCCCGCGGATCCATGAAACCCTCCAGTTTCTCAAAAGCCAGATGGAAAAACTCCATCATGTCATGCTTGATGATACGACGATTCAGTTACGTTGCCGGGATTGCGGTGTTCTGACAAAAGAAGACGCGCTATCGCTATGCGCGGTCGGACCGACCACCCGTGCATCAGGGGTNCGCAAGGATGTGCGCCTGGACCAACCGTATTTCGCGTTCGGTGACCTTGATTTTGATTACATCACCCCTGATCTGCTCACCAGTGAAGTCCGTGGTGATGTGTACGATCGCATCGTCGTCCGTTTACTTGAAATCAAACAATCCGTTGATCTCATCGAGCAGTGTCTTGACCGCATGCCTGCCGGAGACATTGTTGCTGAGCCGAAGATCACTGCTCTTCTAGCAGCCCTGAAGAAGGTCACTGGCGAGGGCATCGGTCGCATGGAGGCACCGCGCGGCGAGGTGTTCCATTATGTGAAGCTTACTGGATCTGATTTCCCGTACTACTGGAAGGTCCGGGCGCCGACCTATAATAATATCCTCCCCTGGGTCCCCATGCTCCTTGGTCAGCAGATCGCTGACATCCCGATCATCGCTGCTTCGATAGACCCCTGCATGTCCTGTACAAACCGGGTGACCATCGTTCATAAGAGTCAACCATCCATGGTTGATGGTGAGCAGCTCCATCGGTTAAGCATCGAAAAGACACGGAGGCTGCTGCGGTGAGATATACCATGATTCCTCAGCTGCTTGCGCAGCTGTTTAAAAAACCGTTCACCAATAAGCATCCGAAGAAATATATCCCGTCCTCTTCGACGAATTTTTTCAAAAACATTGAGAGCGGGAAGGAAACGATGGTCCCACCGATCGGTACACCGGAACGGTTCCGCGGGAAGATCGTGTATGATAAGGAGAAATGCATCGGATGCAAATTATGTTTGATTGTCTGTCCCTCTGAAGCTATCGTGTTTAAGGCTGAGGAGAAAAAAATCATGATCTATCTTGCCCGGTGCACCTTTTGTGCGCAATGCAATGATATATGTCCGGTGAGCTGTCTGAGCATGAGCAACGAGTTTTTACTGGCTGATACCGATAAGTATTCACAGAGCCTGATCGTTGAATAGCGCTGAAGAAATATCTTTTAATAGGACAACGGTTATCGATAATCGCATGGGAAAAAAAAGAGATCTTCTTTCGGTGCTGCTGCTGATTTTACTTGGGATGTTCATCCCGTTTCTGGGGTCGATTGCGCTTTCCTATGGGTTTGTCCCAAAGACGATCGTCATCACGTTTCTGTATTTTTTAGTCATTTTTGGGTTTGAGCTTGCGTTCGTGTACCTTTATTTCACATTGAGCGGGAAACGGGCGAACAAGAAGATGGAGCAGTACAAACCAAAATAATATATTAACTATTACTGGTTTGAGTTCTTAACAATCGCTAGAATAAATTTATATTTCCTGAGTCTTAATCTTTGGCGAAATTTCTCCTTAATTTCGAACGGTAAAAGATAAATAGGAATACTGGTATCAGGGGTGCAACGAGGTAAAACATTATGGCAGTAAAAGTTGATAAGGCAACGTGTACCGGCTGTGCAGCCTGTGAATCAGCATGTCCAGTTGAGGCAATCAAAGTCACTGACAAAGCAGATGTCAATGAGGATACCTGTATTGATTGTGGCACCTGCGTTGATGAATGCCCGGTGCAAGCCCTAAGCCTGTAATACGAAAAAAATTTCGTTTATTTTTTCTTCTTTTTCCTTTCTAATCTTTGCAGTACCTTTTGATTCGTTAATTCTCTGATTGCATCAGCTGCTATCCATCGTGATGATCGCGCGTTTATCTTTTGGATTTCTTTTGCGATCTGTAGTGCCTTTTTGTTTAATGACAGATTTCGCTTACCGATATTTCGTAGCGCCCAGTTCACTGCTTTTTTCACATAGTTGCGGTCATCCACCGACTGTTTCANCAGAATGGGGAAAAAGCGTTCAAAATCCTCATCCGTCGCATTCTTGTCATGGACTGCTAGTCCAGCGATAAGAGAAAACGCTGCTCGTTTTACGAATTCTTTCTCTTGGTCTGCCCATTGATACACCTTTTCGTATGCAAGAGCCGAACGATCGAAAAGATTTGTACAGGCCTGGTCGCAGACGTCCCATGAATCAAAGGTCTCTGCCCACGCATCCATCTGCTCGGTGGTCACTTTTTTTGGGTCATCGATGAAACAGGCAAGCAGTCTTGCATCATGGATCTTTGAGTCCCATAACCTCAGTGCAAGAACATGGTTTGTTCCTATTTCTTTTGCAAGTGGTCGTAATTGATAAATCGAAATACCGAGGTTGTTATCTGGACTGATGCCGTATCGTGCCATTCCCTTGACGTTTTCCGGATTTGCAAGTGCGTGTAATCTTTGGATGATTTCTTCATAGTCCATAGGGTTTTCACCAGGTTTCTGAATCGCTCATTATTTCAATATTTTTCCGGTCTCAAGATACCAGAGATACAAGTCAAGTTCGGCGAGCGTCAGTTGCGTTTGTTTGGCGATTTTTCGTAGGAGATTTTCGATTTCAACGTATTTCTTTATCGTCAGTGTTTTGGGTTGTTTGATGAGATGCTGCCACTGGAGGAATTCAAGGATATGGGAGTCGATGATCGCATAGTCGTCAAAGCCGATGTTTCTGAGAAAATGACTTGATTCTTTGTAGCCGAATCCTTTGATGTTGTCGACCAGCCATGCTCGCCGTTCATCACGTTGAAGAGTCTGGATGATCGCTGGGATCATTTCTTTTTTAAAGACCGAATCGACAATGTAGGCTGCCCTGGTGTTGGGGAATCGATATCCGTGCTGTCTGAGTTTGGCTGATAGGATTTCTTTGGTATCGGTACAAAAACACTCCTGGAGATGCTGATGGATGTGAATGGTTCGTTCTGCGTTGAAGTTTGCCGTAAGGATGCAGAAACAGAGCTCCTTGAAAAGATCATCTGCAGAGCATGTGTTTACGTCCTTGAACTCCTGAATTCTTTTTTTTATTTTTGTTTGTATGTTGCTGTGTTTGAGTCGTTGGATCTCTGATAGCAGGTCGTTCATCATCGCTCTACCTCAAAGGAAAGGTATTGAAAAATATGGTGGAAGATGTAAGACAAGCGGAGGTTATCCGGTTGGTGAGGAGAGGAGGAAAGGATGGGATGCAAAAATATTTTCCCCCGTTTGTTTTTACATCTCCACGCGTGTTAATGTGAGTTATTTGGTCTGTTCTTCAATTATCCCCAATATACCACTATTAACAATTGTTAATGCACCTGCCATATTTAAAACTTTCGCACCCCGGTGTAATCCCTTGCAACCCCTTTCCCATTTCCCTATCCCTCAAGTGTTCTAATAAATAAAAACAGTAATTATAAGTATAAAATAACAATTGTACCCTTTGATGAAACGCACTCCCTGTGAGTATGTGATGTGGAACGGGCTTCCTGTCATCCGAAAGGAAATCGCAGAGCGTATGATTACCAATTTCGGGTTAAGCCAAAAAGAGACAGCAGCAAAACTCGGCATAACACCCGCAGCAGTCTGCCAGTATCTTTCCCATAAACGAGGAAATACCGTAGTAGACGACCAAGAGCTCCTTAAAGAAATCGACCTCGCCGCGGAACGCATCATCAACAACACCGATGAAAAGGTCATCGAAGAGACCTGTCGCATCTGCAAGATATTCATGGCAAAAGGAATCTTTCCTGGTGCATGCGACTCCTGCCCGTAAGAAAAATAAAGATGGCCAGGAAAACATCTTTATAAAGAGTCATCTTATGTATTGTCTATGGTATCAGACGGGGGTAAAAAGTGATGAAATCAACAGCGATTCTTGATTTAATGATCAAAGACCATGGGAAGATCCTAAAACTACTGCAGGATGTTGAAAAAAGCATTGGGATGGAGCTTGTGTCGACCATGAAGGTGTTTGATACCTTCGAATGGGAGCTGGAAAAACATATATTCATCGAAGAAAAAGCGATTTTTACTTCATATAGTCCGACGAACATCGTCGAAGGCTACAAGATGGTACCAGAACTCATCCAGCAACACAATGAGATCCTGAACAAGTTGCGGGTTATGAGGAAAAACCTGATGTGGCAGCGGCCGATCGACTATGACGGATTCAAAGAACTGATCATGGCACATAAAACATTTGAGGAAGCATCATTGTATCCGAAACTCGATCAAGAATTGGACGTTTCGCAAAAAGAAGAGATCATCAAAAAGATCCGCGAGGTTGTCTCGTAATTAATCCTTTCAACCGAGAGCAAATGGTTCGAATCGCTCGGCTTTTGCTTTACAGATAGGACAGATCGGTGGGGGTGTTTCTCGAGCGCAGAGGTATCCACATACGGTGCATCTCCAAACAGTGATGGTCTGCGTCTTTTTTACAGATTTAGGATGTAATGTTGTTTCTTCCGAGGTGCTGGATTTTGTTTCCGCGGCGGTAAGTGCTGCATCGATTATCTCCTGCGGCCTGCGCTCCGGTATAGGCCCGAGCTGAGACGGATTATTTTTTATCCGTTCGTGGACAAACAGTCCGCAATAGCACATGCCGAACTCATCAACATCAGCATCACGGTACTCACAGGGGCAGATAATGTCGACATCATGTTTTTTCAGCCCACTGGCAACCCGACAGGGACACGACCCGTACCCATACCGCTGTGTGTTCTTCGCCAGACCATCGATAAGATCGCTGAAGAGCTGCGCGTCAGGACATAAATAGTACCCATTGTCCTTTGCGTTTTCATTCATGGAATCAATAATCGTCTGTTTTGCGTTCATCCGCTAAGCTTCTCCTTGATTTCCTTGTCTTTAAATCCGAGGATGACGTGTTTTCCCTGATCGATGACGATCGTCGGATACGTCCGATACGGGTTATATTTTTTTATTTCTTCGTTTGCCTCAACCAGATCGTCCCCTGACAGTGTATCGATATCGACGTATTCAAATTCGACATCAAGGTCTTTGAGGAGCTCTTTTGTTTTTTTACACCACCCGCAGGTGCTCAGCGTATAGATCTTCACCTGATGTGCTTTCTTCTTCCCCGGGACTCTTTCGCGTTTCATCGCTTTCATATTCTGTTAGTAGCTAAAAGCTTTATGCTTTGCTGAAAAACTAGTTTTAAATACGAAAAACCTATGCGATAATGGAGGTCGAAGAATGGCTGTTGACTATTACCAATGTCAAACATGTAAGAAAAAAACAATAGTAACCGATAAGAAAGAAAAACCATCCTGCTGTGGAAAACCGATGAAAAAAATATCGGTTGATATATGCCTTCAGCCTGATCATGCTGAGCATTCTCGACCCATGGACGAAGACCAACCGTGTGATGATTTCCGGGATGGAAGTTAAAAAATATACGAGGGAGCGCTATGGCAAAATGTGTGGTATGCAGCTGTGAAGTGGAAGAAGAAAACATAAAACATGTTCATATCAAAGGAAAACCTAAGAAGATCTGTCAAGAGTGCGTGACAGCAATCAAAGGATTTGCATAATCACCTGTTTTTGGTTGTGTGGATATAGACCATCCTGTTTCGTGGTCCGTCCCCTTCATAAAAGAAGATGTGCTGCCAGGTCCCAAGAACCAATTTTCCATTGTCGATGAGCACGGTTACCGATGAGCTAAGCAGGCTTGCTTTGATGTGCGCGTCACTGTTTCCCTCTTCATGGTCGTAGCTGTTTACCTCTGGTATCAGTCTTTGCAATGCTTTTATGATGTCTTGCTGGACGGCTGGGTCAGCTCCTTCGTTGATGGTAATGCCTGCGGTCGTATGCGGGACATACACGATGACGAATCCATCCGTTATTTTTTCTTCGCTGACGAGATGTTGAACATCAGTGGTGATATCGATCATTTGGTTTCTTTGTTTTGATGAAATATGGATTTCTTTCATACGCAAATCATCGTGATATTTCTATATAAACAATTATGTTTGAGGAATTTTTTTTTAACTGTCGAGAATCTCGCATCTGGATTAAAAAAAACCTTTTTCACCTATTTGAGATGCGAGTCTAATCCTCCGTATCTCTTTGTTGTGTACAATATCAACGATGGTTTGGAATAACAAATTTCTCTGATTGATTTTCTCGTTTATTGCTTTTTAAAAATGTGCTACTGAAAAAAAGATTGTTTCCTGAGAGATGCTCTCTGTGAAACAACCTGTGAGAAAACATTTTTGTACCCTGGCAGGCTACTCAGGTCCCAGAAGAACATGAAACTTGCCCCGAGTGCGATTCTCTTTGACATGGATGGCGTCCTGGTCGATTCCCTTGATTCCTGGTGGAACGCGCTGAACAGTTCATTAAAGATGTTCAAACACCAAGAGATCACGAAAGAAGAGTTCATCAAGACCTACTGGGGTCACGACCTCAAAGGGAACCTCAAACGACTGCATCTAAACCCGGAGGTCGCCCAGTTCTGCAACATCACCTATGGAAATCACCTCGATTACATCAACATCTATCCTGACACCAGGATTACACTACAACAGCTGACGTCTTATCGAAAAGCGGTCATCACCAATACACCCACAGGTTGCGCGCGGCAGATCCTTCAGAAGTTTGACATCGAGCAGTATTTCGAGGCGGTCATCACCAGTGATGATGTTAAAAAAGCAAAACCTTCACCCGAGATTGTCTTCAAGGCATGTGAACGTCTTGAGGTGGATGCAAAAACTGTCGTCTTAATTGGCGATACGGAAAGTGATGTCAAAGCAGGACGGGCAGCCGGATGCAGGGTCGTTGGTCTGAACATCGCAGCTGACCTTACGATTCAGCGGTTATCGGAACTCACTGCCCTTGTTCAATAAAAACAGACGCCTGTTTCTTTTTTCTTCTGAATCGTAATAATTAAGAATAACATATCCGATGTAAGGAGTGTGAATATCATGGAGGAAGAAATCCAGATTATTGAATATAAAGAAGTCGACCTTTCAAACTCCATCCTGATTGAGGCGTTCCCAACGGTCGGGCTGGTCAGCTCTATTTCCGGTCATTTCATCATCGATCAGCTAAAACTTGAGGAGATCGGGACCATCAGTTCCCGTTATTTCATGCCTGCAGCAATCATCCATAAAGGGACGCCATCCCCTCCGGTGAGGATCTACGCAGGAAAGAAAACCTGTGGGCCNACAGGAGATTGTGATCAAGTCGTTGTGATCATCTCTGAGTTCATGCCGTCTGTCGATATCATCAAGCCGCTGGGAGACACGATTCTTGCCTGGGCGAAGAAAAAGAAATGCAGATATATCGTGACATTGGAAGGGACCCATGGTCTTGATCCTAAACAGCCAAAAACCCATGGGGTGGCAACCACGCAAAAAATGAAGGACATCCTCAAGAAATACAGCATCGATGAAACCCAGGAGGGAATGATCACCGGGATTACTGGTGTGTTGCTCTTTGAGGGGGCGCGATTGAAACGTGATGTGCTCTGTCTTCTTGCAGAGGCGCATACGGCGTACCCGGATTCTCGGGCAGCGGCGCTACTCGTGGAGACACTCGATAAGATACTTCCTGAGATAAAGATGGACACCAAGCCGTTGTACAAGGATGCAGATGAGATCGAACAGAATATTCGCGCATTCATCAAACAAGCACAACCGACCGCGCCATCCGCAATCCAGACCCCCACCCAGATGTACGGGTAACACTCGTGTTATTTGTTCGGGTATCGATTCAAGAACATGAATTTCTCCAGGGAAAACCGTTCGGGTCGTTGTTTTTCCTGGGCGATTTGTTTTTCAGAAAGGACAGGGTTTAATGTTTTCGAATGCTTCCCGACTATCACCAGGGTGATGACTTCGACATCAACAGGGATGCTCAGGACTTCTCTGGTTTTTTGTGGACTGTAGCCTGCTATCGGGTGCGCTACAAGCCCAAGTTCGGTTGCCCGCAGAATAAGAAACGCAGTCGCCATCCCCGTATCAAACTGATGGTACACCCGGTCTTCGATGATGCAATCGTAGTCTTTTTTGCTCAGCACGGCAATGATCATTGAAGCACTCTTTGCCCAGGCGTTGCCTTTAGAGAGCACCTCGTGCATTTTTTTGAGCATGCCCGGCTCATAGACAAATACGAATCTCCACGACTGATTATTGTTGCACGAGGCAGACAACTGTGCGCATCCTGCAAGGTCTTTTATCAGATCCTCAGTAATATCGAATGGGTCGAATGAGCGGTAGGCACGCCTTTGTTGGATTGATTCCTTTACCTCCATGTTTCTTCACCACTTTGTGCGATTATTTTTTAAGAAACGATAGCGTTATACGCTCATAATATTTTCCTTTGGAACTTAGGGAGAAAAGAAAACTATAATATGGAGTGAGGCTATTTCTGGTCTCATGGCAATCGGATTTGCGTTGTTAAGTATAAGCCCTCTTCATGAAAAAGCAGTCTATGAGAATCTCACTCATATCTCAGAGATCATCGAGGTCCACCCGCTGTTCGGTGAATTCGATATTCTGGTAAAGATTGAAGCCTCCGATATCGATTCCATCGGCAGTATCGTGATTAATAAAATCAGATCTATCCAGGGCGTGATGGATTCAAAGACATTGATTGGGACGAAGAGCCTCTCTGGATAAAACCATATTTTTTTCTTTATTTTTTTAAAAACACTAAGAGGCGTCTCTTCTTTTTTTTATTTGTTTTTTTGTTGGCGTGCGAGATACCTGATGCGCTCTCCGATGAGAAATATCTCTGCGATGAACCGAACCTCGCGTTCTTCTTCGGTACTGGACACGGTTCCGACGACGAGCATTTTTTTTCACGTCCCTTTTCCTTTCAAATATTGAGCAGTGATATCAGCCTACAATAAATATATTTATACTTATGAATACAAAAACTTTTCCATCTTTTTCGATATTTATAGAGATACCTTTATCTATTAGAATTGTACATGTCTGCGCTAGGGGAATTCTCTATGAACAAACGCTATCTATCAATACTTGTACTCTTCGTACTGCTCACGTCGAGCCTCTCAGTAGCACAACCTCACTTACAAAAAGAGATGAACGGAACGGTGGATCCTCCTACAAAAAACACGATCTATGTCGATGACGATAACACCCTCGGACCATGGAACGGCTCTGCTGACTATCCCTATCGATTCATCAACGACGGCATCCTCCATGCGACAGACGGCGACACCGTCTATGTGTTCAACGGGCTCTATAATGAAACAGTAAGAATCAACAAATCCATTTATATCAGAGGACAGGAACAGGAGAACACCATCATCGACGGACAGAACAACAGATCCGTCATCACCGTTACTGCCGACAACGCTTATATCAGAAGATTCACGGTACGAAACTCCGGGGGATTCCGAGAGGACGCGGGAATCAAGATTGCCGCAAATGCCACCAAGATTTCCGAATGCACCATCTACCGAGCACACGCCGGTCTCTCTGTTCAAAGCACGAGTGATACAGTCATAACAAATTGTCGATTCCATACCAACGGCTACGGCATTATGGTCTCATCATCAGCCTTTGTCACCATCGACTACTGCACCTTCTACCACAACGGCGTCGGAGCATATCTTTCCGAGACCCATTGCATCACCATCAATCATTCCTATACCGACACCAACGGCATTGGGTTCTTCTGCGAACGGTCCTCACAGATACAAATATCAGAGTCAGCTGCCCGTGACAACGACGACAATGAAGGCGGGATGTTCTTTAGCGATTGCGCCTTCATCAACATCATCAACTGCATTCTCAATCATAACGGCGTTGGTGTCAACCTCCTTAATTCCACCTCCAGTTTCATCGACCATTGTAATTTTTCGCTCAACACCCATTTTGCCTGCCGATTCAAAGAGTCAGCCTCCGGCATTGTGCTCACCAACAACATTTTTACCCAAAACCTCCGCTACGCACTCTACTCGGAGAATAGTACCTTCACGGTTTCATGGTGCAACCTGTACAGGAACAAAAATTACGGGCTGTACGCAAAATCATCGGTCATTGATGCCAGCTACAACTGGTGGGGCGCCAGGAGCGGACCAGCACACACCGGGCTTACTAAAGCAGACCGCGGCACCTTGAACCCGCGAGAAATTATCTACAAACCCTGGCTTACGTTTCCAATGCCGGACATCGGACCAGACTGGGATGTCAATAAAACATTCCCGAAACCAACCTACACCGATTCCTGGCCTGAGCACATCAGCTTTCTAGACCCTGATACCGATGGCGATGGAGCACCAGACGGATGGGAGATAAAATGGGGATACAACCCGGCTGTCTGGGACGATCATTATCATTTAGACCCGGATAATGATTCGCTGAACAACATCGAAGAATGCTACATGGACCCTTATGGCGCAAATCCCTTTACAAAAGACGTGTTCCTCGAGTTTGATTGGACAAAAAGTCTTACGACGAATGCCACCAACAAACCACCAGCTCAAGAGATCACCCAGATGATCGATGCGTTCGCGCGGCAGAACATCACCCTGCATGTCGACACCGGCGAGCTTGGTGGTGGAGAAGAAATACCTTCTCGGTCTTTTATCTCAGATGCAGAGATCATCAATCTCTATTGGGACTATTTCCTTCATAACGATCTGAACAACCCCCGACAGCGCATCTTCCATTATGGGATCATCTGCGACTACTCTGAAGGAGCCGGGTTTGCCGTGATCGGCTGGGCTCATCTGAACTCATTTATCATCGGAGCGCAAATCCTGGCAGAGAAATTCCCGCGTTATACCCGGGGCTGGCTTGCGACCGCAGCATCCATGCATGAAGTCGGACACACCTTTGGTCTTATTGTCACAAAATACAACGGCATCGATAACCATCTAACACCCAAACCCATCTACAAAGAGTTCTGGCAGTATCTCCAGTATAAGAGCCTCATGAACTATCTCTACACCTATGCGATCATGGATTTTTCCGATGGTTCACACGGACGCGGAGATTATAACGACTGGGGAGCGCTTGATTTTTCGTTTTTCAAAAACACGACCTTCGAGTATCCGATCTCCTGAGCAGCTTCGTCGATATATGTTCTAAAGGAAGATACATTTACTGATTGACGGTAAAAACACCCCATTCTTGTTACAAATATATGTTCAAGATAACTTTTATATATTGAAGGTTGTTATTATATCTAGGGAAGGATATTGACATGTATTTTTTTAGGGTAGGAAAAAAAGGAATTGTTTTTTACATGGTCGTTTTATTGGCGGTAACCGGGATTGCTGTTGTATCAACAAATGTATGTTCCACTCTACTGAATGCGGACAGTAACGATGACGCTGGATACAAAAAAGATGCAGGAACTGATCTTCCCAGAGCATTGGCAGTATACCCTGGTGAAGTCATTGATGAAACACCAGGTCGAGGACGAACCGGAACAGTATCCTCCTCAGACATAAATGACTGGTTTTTCTTCTCCGCATGCCAAGGGCAACAGATTGTATTTTCTGTGATGTCTCCTTCTGGGTTTGACATCAATCTCTCTTTGTGGACGGATAGGACTGTTATGGTAGCATTTTCGAATAATTCGGGAAGCACGCCGGAGACCATAACCTACACTGCCACCTCCTCAGGGAGATGGTACGTCTGGCTGAAATATGTCAGCGGCACCGGGACCGGACAATACACATTCAGTGTAATCCTCAATGGGCAGAACGATGCAAACTCCGGAGCCGATGCCCCGAATACCCGATCAGATGCGTTGCTTCTCACGCCTGGAACTTACTTCGGATATCTTAGCATGTACGATCCATATGATTGGTATAAATTCCAAGTTTCTGCTGGGCAAGGCATTCATGTTATATTAAAAATGAAAGATATTGC
>JGI20214J51650_10000090_pt1 | contig 52088 bp, 71 predicted proteins | sample WetSurMetagenome_FD_51650 | JGI IMG/M metagenome (IMG submission 51650)
GGGAGAACCCCCGCCCGCCCCACCAGCGCCGCCAACGCCTCCCACGGCGGGAGCGCCCTGGGCGCCTTGCCCAGGAGCCGGAGCCGGAGCGGGCGGCGTCGCCGGAGCCGCAACAGTCGGTTGGCCGGGGCGCAAAAACGCCGGACCATTAAAAACGCCGGAAGGAGCTTGCTTTTCCGGACCATTCCCGGACAAGGGGTGACCGCTCATAGCCGCCGCCAGTTTCCTTTCGGCGTCGGTCAAATTAGATGTGTATGGCACCCCGCTTCCTGTAAAGGACGTATCCCACTGGTCCTTTAAACCCGCGAGACGCCCCTCGACAAGACCCGCCAGCCGCTTGACGTTGGAAGCTAAAACGTCGGACGGCATGTTCGGGTCAAGACGCTCTTCCCACGTTTTCGCTTCAAAAACGCCAGGGGTCGCCCCCTTGAACACTCGCGCGGCCTCTTCTATGAGCGCCGACTTATCGGTCATGAACCGCTCTCGCGACGCGTATCTGTCCGCCTGCCCAGGGACAAACCCCGGAAGTCCGGCGCGAATCTGGTTAAACACGTTGGTGTCGTAGTTGTTAAGCCTGCCAATGGATTCTTGTATCTTACCCATGTGCTCGGCGAATGTATCGATACCTTTGATGTTCTGAGCCTCCAAGGCTCCTGTATATTTCTGTCTAAGCAGGAAACGCTGTTCGTTAAAGTTTGGGTCCGCCAAATAAATACCGTTAGCGAGAGTCGCGTTTATGCCACTGCGCGCGCCGACTCCTTTGGGAAGTTGCGCCTCACCGGATATGATTTTTCTAAATTTCTGGGCAATCGCTTGCGGTTGCGTTTTTAGGTAATCTTCTCCCGTTGGCATTTCCACTCCAGCCGGAAGTGTCGATGCATCGATAGGTTTACCGTTTATCGGATTGACGTAACTCTTGGTCTCTGGATTAAGAACGCCGAAAACCTTTTGACCTGTTATTGGGTCTACTGCGACTTCGACAGGCTTATAGGTCTCCGCCTGTGTTTTCTGCATTTCAGCACGATGCTTCTCCATGCCTTGTGGCGTAATCGAAGGCATGACCTGCTCTAGCGCCTTTGGGTCTGTCGCGATGGCGATGGCCTGATTTAGGCTCATGCCGCTATCCCTCAAGGCCTGCACCGTCGCGGTAAATTTAGCGCTCTGCGCGGCGTACTGTTGCTGCAAGCCCTCCTGAACGGCGCCCTGCCCAAAAAGGTCTTTGACGCCGCTCATGATGCTGCCTGGGCGGGCGTTGGGGAAAAACGAGCTCCAGAACATCTGGTTCGGCGAGGGCTGCGCCACAAGCTGACTAATGGCCTCCGGGGGAACGTTGGAGCCGCCCTGAGCGGGAGCCCGCCCAGGGGCGGCTGCGCCGGGTCCTTGCAACGGAGCGCCGGTCATGAAGCCGCCCGTATTCACGGGCTGAGGAACCGGACCAGCCGGAGCGCCGCCAGACGGGCCAGCGCCCGCGCCAGAGGGCTGAAGGCTCGCCTGATAGGCGTCAGCTCCGCCGCCCGGAACGCCGCCCGGAGGCGTCTCCTGTGTCATCAGGCTCGACAACAATTTCGTCGCGCGAGCCGGGTCAAGGCTCAGCGCGGCGGACGTCGGGTGACCTTTCGGCCCAAGAAGGGAACCCAACAATCCCTGTTGGTCGTCCTCAAGCCCAAGGAGCGCCGGGTCGATGTCTGAACTCTCCATCTCGAATCCCCCTTACATAATCGAAGCGCCAGCACTCATAGTCGTGCTGCTGCCCTTGGTTGTTGACTGGCCCTTGGTGTCCTGCGTTCCGCCAAGTCCGGCGAGCGGGCCAAGCATGGCCAAAATAGCCTGTTGGTTCTGCACGGGGATATTCTTCAAAAGCTGGTCCAACTGAATCTGCTGCTGGCTTCCGTAATTCTGCGCCGCTAATGCTTGGTCCGCCAGACTGGCGCCCTGGGCCTGGGTTCCTATCGCCTGGGCGTTGAGGCCCTGGGCCGTGGACGCCGCGCCGGTTCCCATTCCATACTGAGAGCTGATTGCGCCGAGCTGGTTTTGCTGTTGCTTGTTGTACTGGTCCATGAGGATAGGCGCTTCCGCATTGGTGATGGCCCTCGCCACCGCGCCAGAGTTGGCGCCGGACATGTCACGCCCCGCTGCGGCGAATTGAGCGTTAACGCGATTCGCGGCGTCGTCCCCAACCGTCTTAAGCATCTGCTGCATATACGGGTTTGACTGAAAATCGAGATACTGGCCGCTGGCGTAAGGCGACAGGTTTTTCTTGGCTTCATCATAGGCCGCCTGAACCTGGGGCGATAGGGACTGCGTTCCGAAAGCCGCCGACGCGGTGTTCCCAATGTCCGTCGCCCAGGGGTTCCCGTTCGCGGCGTTCGCCTTCATCGCCTCAATGGCGGCCTGCTGGTCCGCTGTCGCGCCCGTGCTGCCTTGAAGCCCTTCAATCTGGCCAATGGCTGTCGTCAGCGCCGGGATGGTGCGCCCCCATGGGTCCGTCTTGCTGTTGGAGCTGCTTTTCGTGTCGCTCTTGGACTGAGTGTTGCTAATGCTGCCGCTCATGACAAAATCCTCTCAAATAGCTTTTCGCCTGGGCGCGCATCCCCGATAATCCGGTATCCATGATATATGCGCGATAGCGCGCGGCGCCCCATGAAACGGACAATCTTGCAGTCATTCTCCAGCGCAAACCGCTCAACGACATTCTGAGCGAGATAGGCCCATTCTGGAAGATATTTCCCAGACATCGTGTGCGCGTCCACCACGCGGCGTCCGTCGTCATCGACAATTCCGGTGAAGAAGATTCCGACAGGGCTGACAGACTGCGCATCCACCTGGACCACGGCCCAAAGTTGTGTCTCACCGGATAGCATCAAATCCCGTTGTGTATAGGGATTCGTGTTTTTCGCAGCCACAAACGCCGGAACAAGGAATTCCCGGAATGCCTCCCAGGCTTCCGCCAGCTTGTCGATTCGCACCTGGGCGATAAGGAACATCTTATCCGAGCGCGACATAGCCGAATTTCCTGTCTGTCTGCACGCTGGCCGGGTGTGTAACGGTGAAGGAGCCGCTGTTGATGGCCGAAACCCAAACCCCTCCGGGAACCTGCATAGCGAGGGCGGCGTTGGCCGACAACGGCGTCAACAAGGGTTTGCTGCCTATGCCGCAGTTGAAGGAGGCGACGACGGTTGTTGTCGCTGGGCTGACAGCCAAAAAGAACTCCCCGGAGGCGTTCGTCCGCCCCTGAAAAAGGTCTCGGATTGACTGCACAATTCGAACGAGGTCTTTTTCCCCGATATTTGGATAATTTCCGCTCATCTTCCAGCCGCCGACATGTCAGGAAGAACGCCCGTGGCGTAAGTCCAGTTGGTCCCATAGGGGATACGGAGCTTAGCGCGCGCGTACCGGGTGTTGACCAGAAAGGGACACTTCCCGTCAATCTCGCGAGCGGTCTCCGGGCTATATTGCTCTAAGGGGTCCGTCAGCAATTCGCGCACCTCAATACTGGCGAAGACAGACGGCGCATCCGTAACAGGATATACGCCATTGATGTTCATGCGCCGCTCAATCATGCTTATTTCCGAAGTCTCAATAGTCGCTTCTAAATTGCTTCCGGTAAAGAACCCTGCGACGTTGTTCAAGTCCATCATGGAAATTGATGGAAGTGTTGACGTGCTGAGGCTGTCAAGAGAGAACGGAAGAGCGTCGATGCTGGCGGAGATGGTGTTCAGGCCCTCCAACGTGATTCCAGGCTTGGCCAAAGACGACAAGTATTGTCCGCTCATCGTGACCGGCGTCCATTTGTCGAGAAGCCAGTTGTAACAAAGCAGCTTATTGAATCCGGCCTGGGAGCCCGCCGACTTTGACTTATATGCCCAGATGCAAACGTTCGACGCCGGGTCAGCGGAGCCAATCATGAATTCAGGATGCGCGTCGTCGTAGTCCGCGAAAAAGGTGCTGTCCACCCGTTGCGTCCCGATGGGGACGAGCGAACCCGACGCGTCGGACTTCATGAAGCCCTGGGCGGAGAGAAAGAAGATTTTCTCACCCATGGTCACGAGCGAGTACGGCGCAAGCACGCCCTTGTCCTTAGCGAGCCGGTCAATCTGGAAAACGATATCCGAGCCAGGGGAGAACATCATGCGCCGGATAGCGCTGTCCTGCATGATGATTCCGAGTTCACCGCCGACCACGCCGCGAACGACGCCTCCGTCAGGGAAATCCTGAAAATCAGAGTAAGTGATTCCTGACGTCCACGTCGCGGGCGCGTTCAGGCCGGACCATTGGATTCTATAGGGGAAGCTTAATAGCCCAGAGAGCACCACAAAGCGGTTGATGATGGAGATATAGGCGGCCTGGGGCGGCGTTCCCCCCAAGTCAGCGAAGGCCGTTGACGTCGTCAGGTCGAAGACCTGGGGAACGACATTGGCCTGCACGGCGATGATGAAGTTGTTGAACTGCGCGAACTGCCACTGGGCTGTTTGTGAGACAGCCGGATAGGCTACGCCGCCCTTGGAGATGTCCGTCCAAGCGAATGTGGTGTTATCCATCCGGTATAAGCGCGTGTCCGTCGCGGCGAAAGTCTGGATGGAGCCGTCTGTTTTCCGAGCATAAAAGTATCCACGACAGGCAGACGGGAGCGCTCCGGTAAACGTTCCGAAGTCTTTAAAGGGCCCATACCCGTCAGACCTCGGAAGAACGTTACTGAGGAACCTTGAGTTTGGCGTGTTCAGGTCGCTTACGTCGGGCATGTATTGCCCGAAAGGAATTGTCTCCGCCATTTAAAACTCCATCGAAGCGATACGCGACTTACGCGTCTTCGTGCGACGGGTCGTCATGACGCGCATATTCAATTCGGCGTCAGCCAAATCCGTCATGCAGCGACGTTCAAGGTCGTCATCAAAAAGAACGTTCCTCGCCAAGTCGAGCTTGGCGCGGGTGCGGATAAGCCACTCCGCTTCCACCATCCACACGTTTCCGACTTCCGTGTCTGTCGCCGGAGCAGCCTTGCTGATGGCGCCGGTTATGCGGATGGTCCAGACGTCGGCGGGTATGGGATAAAGCCGGATTGTCCTGTCGTAATAAAGGAACTCCCCCGGCTGGCCGCTCATGGTTCCGTTCTGAGACGCGCTTTCAATACGAATTGGCCTGTCGTTCACCAGCTCAAAGGGCGTATTGCCCATATAGAGGAAGACGGAATCTATCTTACGGATGTTCGCCAGCCCAGGAACATCCGCTTCGGTATAGAATTCCTTCATCGCAACAGTGCTGAAGGTAAGATTTCGACTCTCGTTGAACCAAAAACGGTCGTTTTCGTACTCCCCGATAGCGATATTGATGGCTTCGCCAATTTGCGTCGCCATGTTCGACCGTCGGATGTCCCGCGCAATGCGGTCCTTCATTATCGCCAGTGTCGTCATTCTCGCGTTCCTTGTGACGCAGATGGGACTGAACGCCTACACGCCCCGCCCCATCTGCCGCGAGCCCGAGCGACCGCAAGCGGAGCCCTAATCAACCCGAAGACGCTCGGCTCAACCCCGCTTAGCCCTGGGCGAGGGCCTTGATAACCTCAATCATGAATACCAGCGTGCCGTTAAAGGCGACGGCGGAGGCATGCTTGTTGTGCGCGGTGATGACGACGCTTCCCGCTCCCGGCGTAACAGTGCCGAGCATGGGGGAACCGGCGTTGTTCGTGCCGTTGCCCAGGGTAACGTTCACGATGTCCGCCGCCACAATGCCCGGATGGGTGACGGTCAGCGTGTAAATGGCGTTCTGGGCGGTGGTCAGAGTTTCTGACGTGACCTTGCCGATAAGTCGCTCCGTCGTGGACACGGTGGCTGCGCCTGCCGTGGCCGTAGCTGCGAAGAAATCGGAGGCGAGCGCTTGCGCCGCCATTGTCTGATTGCGGTGGACGGTTTCAACGCCGCCTTGTCCGTAAGACATGTTCGCTCCTTTCAGAGTGGATTGACCGGACGCGGGCGCCCGCGTCCGGTCAATTCATTAGGCGTCGTTGTTCGGGACGTATGCAACAACCACCACAAGAGCGCCAGCCGTGACGCTCGCCGGGTTGAGCTTCACATAGACGGTGGTGTCCGCCGTGAGAAGCAGGTTTGCGCCAGTGGCGATGGTGACGGCGGTTGTTCCGCCGACAATGCCTGACGTGTCCGTGCTCGCCACCATGTCGTTGTAGGACGTGGCGTTCTGACCGACAGTGATGGCGGGAGTTCCGCCCACAAAGGCAGTCGTGATGTGAACCAACGTGTTGAGAATCTGCGCGCCCGCAGGGAGCAGATTCGGGAAAGCAACGCCGCTTGCAATTCCAGGGGTCGCGAAGTTCACCGCCATACGAAGGTAGTGAACCTGTTGAGTGTGCAATTCGCGCGCGGCTGTTCCAGCGGTATTAGTGGCCATTAGACCCTCCGTGTGGAGCAACTATTAGGAAATTCCTAATAGTTGCTATCAGTTAACGCCGGGATTAGCTGGAAGCAGCGGCGTAAGTGTGGACAGTAACAGTGCCGAAATCGGCATTGTTGTAGCGGGTTTTCTTCAGGCCCCAGATGGCCCAGGAAGAAACTTCGAGCTTGCGCTTGTGGTCAAAAAGCTCTTCATTCCATCTATACTTGCCCTGACCTGGGTTATTCTGCTGGCCGTAGGCAATCATGCAAGCCTGTGCGCCCAGAAGTACTGCGCGCTTGGTGGTCGAGATAGCAAGTCCGGTGCTTTCGGATACGCCGGAAGCGACGTCCTGACTGGAGCGAAGAATAACGCCGTTATACTCGCCAAGAGCGCCGGTATAAATCGGGTTGTCGTTAATCTTTCCGCCCATCATCGCGGCCTTCTGGATGTCCATCCATTGGCCAGACGACGCGTTCGTGCGCATTGACGTGACTTGGTAGGGATGCAAGTACATCACGTACTTAGGCTGACCACCGATGCGGATGGGGCGGACCATGTTGTTTCCGACCTTGGCCAGTTCAACCGCTTGGTCAATCAGGTTCAGGGTGAAAACGTCAGAACTGGTCAGGCCGTCGTCGGTGGTGCCAGAGCCAGCGGTGATTTTGCGGGTCGCGGACGGAGCCACGGTCGCATTCAGTCCAGCGTACTTCAGGTTTGTCTGCGCGGTGTTGCCGCAAACCTGATTGAAGAAAGACATGGACTTTCTGTCCGCCCACCACTCGCCCAGGGCGTCTTTCGACTGCTGGCGAAGGTCGAACGGGACACGCTGCGCATCAATGGTGTTATCGCTGCGAACGCCGACCACATGGCCGAGTTCATTGATGACGATGGAGTCGCTGTAAATCGACAGCGCCTCGCCGTTACCTTCGGCGATTTCGGACTCGGTCTTGCCGTCGCCGGTCAAACGAGCGCGGAGCCCGAAGGTCACCTTGTCGCCCGGACCCTTCCGGGATTCATTCTTGATCTGGATGATAGAATTATCACCCTCACCGATAAGCGGAGCAATGTCCAAGTACTCACGTTCGGCAACCGCGAGCATTTTGGACCAAAGCTTGATCGCCATGGCGTCATTAACGCCAAACGAAGTTGTGGCCATGTGGCCCTCCAGCTAAAGTCATTCGGGAATTCTTTCGGGTTGCACGTAACGCTGTGCGGCGGAACGGTCGAAATCAGCCGACCGGAGCCTTATGCTCACTTTGTCTTCTTTACGGGAAGACTTACCGAAACGCCCGATTTGCGTTGGACGGCCACGCTGTAGGCTCATGCGCTGCAACTGTTTTCTCTTGACGGGGAGAAATCCCGAAACAGAACCGTGTCCTGTAAAAGCAACACTATCATTGCAACAACTATGGAGCAAACGCAAAAAAGCCGGAGGGGTTTCCCCCTCCGGCCACGAAGACAAGCTGACGATAAGCGAGAGCTTATGGTTACACTGCCGGAGCGTCAGGCGCAACCGGAACGGAGGCCTCCACAGGGGCCGGATTGGTCTCGACGGAAGGAGCTACGGCGGCGGGAGCTTCCTGGGCGGGAGCTTCCACAGGGGCCGCAGCTTCCGGGGAAACCACAGGCTGAACGTCAAGGGCGATGCGGGCTTCGTCAGCGGCCACGCGGGCGGCCACGGCGTCAGCCTGGGCGCCATGGTCAATAACAACCACAGTGGCGGGAGCAACGCCCGTAGCCACGGTGTTTGCCGTGATGGCGTCAGACAGGTTCCCGGCGCTGAGACGAAGGGTCTCCGTGATTCTGGAAACCGACTCCCAATCGCTGAGGCGCTGGGCTTCAGCGTACTTGGCCGACAGGCCCTGAATTAGCGCTGTCGCGGCGGCGTTCACATCTTCCATGTGATGAACCTGGGCGATAAGCGCAGAAAGGTCGTGGATTTCGCTTGTCATGTTAATTCCCTTGTCTATGTTTTCATCTATCTCCGTAAGCATCGCTCCGACAGTGTTAAGAACTGTCCGATTGCGCCTAGAGATATTCTCGCACTGGGCCAGGAACTCTTGCCCAGGGGAGACGATATTCGGCATGCGCGTGTCCCCGATACTGTTCCTGAGGCTGGACGGCGGGCGGGTCGCTACTTCCGCTTGGAACCTAGACTCCCGGCCTGCCGGTTGTTTCCCTGTCAATAGCATGTCTCCGCCTGGGCTCGTGCTCCCAGGCTTGGCTTCCATGCCGCCGCCGTCCACGTCGTCGCCCAGGGGGCCACCACGAAGAAGGCGGCGGGATTGGCAGTGGGGCCAATCCCGCCCGTGGGCGTCGCGTAAACGCCGCCTTATTGAGCCCGAGAGGGAACGTACAGGCTCAACTAACCTTATCGCCCAGGAGCGCCGCCAAAGAGCGCGTCGAGTTCGACCGCTTCGGCAAGAAGCAGAACCTTGGCGCGCGCCGCCTCGGTGAACAGCTCCGTCGTCTTCTGGAAGCGAACCTCGAACGACAAGGATTTGTCATTCATCCTATACCGGAAAAACGCTTCAATGGCATAGGGTTCGTCGCCATCGAACACCGGAATGCAGATGCTTAGTTTCTTGGGAACGACAACCGGGACTCCCCCGATTTTGGGGTTGTCTTCCTCGCTACAGTTCCACTGTTGGTTACCATTCGACAGGTTTATCTTGGACTTGATGTCCACAATTTTTGTCACCTGAAGGCTGTTCACCAGTTCCATGAGCGTCGCCGCGTCCGGGTGAATCACATCGTCAATGTGTTCCTCCAGAAACTCCGCAAGGTCCCTTTGCGAAAGCGCGCGGTTGTTTACGCCCATCCAGGCTTTCCACGCCTCGGACTTGCGGAAGGCGTACTTGACGACGTGCGTCCCTGGGCCGACGGCTTCAGGACCGGCAAACCAGTCTTCACCCCGGCTGTACTCGCCGTCCCCGATATTCCCTTCCCGGCCAGCGTGGTAATTCAAAACAACCGTCGCGGAGCCGTTAACGTCATCCGCGAATAGGATAGAGCGACCGTTCAGGGAGTAGTTGTTGACGTAATTTTCAAACGACTTGTCGTCGTTTATGCTCACGGCCTGCGTAATGAACTCCGGTTTTTCCTTCTCGAAACGCTGTACAGTGTACCCTTCCGGGACAAGCATAAGCAAATCGCCGTTGCTTCTTACCGTATTGGCGTGAAGATTGCGTCCGGTGTTAAGAAGAAGCTGGAGTGCTTCTGCGCTAAGTTCTGCCATTTCTTTTCCAATGCTACTGTAAAATTGACGGTTTATTATTCCGCTCTAGCGACTTTGGGCTTAAAGTCGAAAGCACCCTGCTTCGGATTGTTCCTGGTCAAAGAGCCATCCGAGTTGTGAAAGAGGATGGTCGTTCCCCGAACAGGCTGTGGCTCTTTGGTCTTAATGTCGGCCTGGACCTGCATTGCGCCTTCGCCGTTGGTCCCTATTTTTATTGTGAGCGTAAGGGCGCCCACCTTGCCGGTCTCTTCGACGGCCTTGACCACCTGGGCAAGCTGTTCAGTGAGGTCGTTAAGAATCTCACCTCCAGCGAGGTCAGCCAGTGTCTCAGTGAAAGAACGGGGCATTCAAGTCTCCTATTGCTGGGTTCCGGGGGGAATGTTGTATGTCTGAGTCTGGGCGGGCCGACGTCCGCCAAGAGCTTTTTTCAAAAGAGCCTCGACAATGTTGGTCAGTTCTTCGACCATCATTTCCCGGCTTGTGTGCAGCATGGTTCCGTCATCCATGGTGCGGGCCTGAAATATTTGGTCGATGTACGCCGAGATTTCGTGTTTGACATGAACCCTCCGCACCTCGACCGCTCCATTCTGCCCGACCTCTGTCTTTGGCGGAACGCCTTGCGTGTCCGCCCGCGCCATCGCCAAGCGCACCCCGTTGTCACGAACTCCGTTTTCTTCAGCCATTTTAAGCTCCTCTGCCATCTGTAACAACCACCTTGAACTGACCGTCTATTTTCTTATTGTTAAATTCCCAGTATTCCAACAACTCGTTGTTGGAGACTAGCCCGTTTTCCATCCTGTTCAGCCAAATTCTTGTTATGCCTAATGCGCTTGCAAGATTTTCCTGGGATAAGCCGCTCCGCCATCTCTGTAACCTACACCACTCTAGCCCTGTGATCATCTTACTGGATAGCATGGAAGAGTCCTGCTCCCACTTCTGATAGGCCCAGCGGCTCACTTTGAGGTCGCGCGCCCTTTCTGCTTGGGAGCGCTCGTCTCGCGCCCGGAGGATTCGTTCCCATTCCCCAGCGGAGAGAGGGATTTCGATAAACATATTGTCGTCAAGCATGCCGCGAAGTCCTTCTTATCAAAGACGGTCCAGTGTCCCAACGCCGCCTCGATTAATTCCCCTTTTGTCTTTTCGCCCAGGAACAACGCAGCCCACTCTCCGTCAAAAAGCAGCCACTCACGGCCTACCTTCAACAGGACGTGCACGCACTCAGAACCTCCGGCCTTGCGCGTCGCGCGAACCCGGCGCCCAATCCACCCCCTTTGCCCAGGGACGAAATGCTCAACCCGCACCGGCGTCGTCGGGCGCACCGGCCACGCCTTCAGATACTTCAGCTCCATCCACCCGTAGAGGTGGTTCACATCCGGCGTTCCCGGATGCGCCCCATTCTCCACGGACATGGCGTCAAGGCGGCGGAGCGCCTTGATTACCGCTGGCCGCATGACCTTCCGTTCGTGGTTGCTCACGCCGTCTCCCTCTTGAGCGGGCGCCCGACAATCCGGCGCATGATGGTTGAGGCGCAGCCCCAGAACCGGACGGAGACGGGCGACAGGCTTCGCGTGGCGGTGTATTCGAAATACCCGTCGCCCCCTATTCTCTGTTGGAAAAGAACCACGTCGCCCCGCTCCGACGCCTCGTAAACCACGCTCGCTAAGCAACCCCTTGCGCCGCCATTGCCCCAGGTCTCGGCGAAACGGCCAACATGATAGATTATCCGGTCATTTTGTTTTGCCGTCTTCAACCACGCATTGAAGTCTTCGACCGTACTCACGTTTTTGCATCTCATCTCTGTGTCCCCGTGTGTTCTGTGGGGGTTAGTATCCAATGGAATCAGCATTTTGAAAGACCAAACGCCCGCTGCTTAGGCGGCCATGGCTTCAATTCGTCCCCAACTCGGGCCGCACTCCACGTCAATCTTGAAGGGGATAACCGCTGGCGTCGCGTCGGCGATAATCTGGCCAATGGCGTTGGCCTCGGCCCAGGTTTTGACGGAAAGGTCCAGTTCGTCGTGAATCTGGAGCTGGAGAAAGTACCCTGCCCGGTCCACCTCAATCATGGCTTTCTTCATCTGGTCCGCGCTGGAGCCCTGCACAAGCCGATTAAGGGCCTTATGCGCCCATTGGTAATTTCCGGCGTCGTCCTTCGGGAAGCGGCAACGCCTGCCCAGAACGGTCGTAATGAAGCCGACGGCGGACGCGCGGCTGCTGCAAACCTTGGACAGCTTCCGCAGGAAGGGGACCTTCTCATCGAAGGTGTCGAGAATCCGCTGGCCTTCCTCTCCGGCAACCTCCAGATAGCGGCCTCCATCGTGCAGCGCCTTCTGAGCTGCGGATGTATCAGGGTTGAGCTTCACGCCCTTGTAGAGGACAACCATGCGCGTCGGGAGGCCCAAGTCCTTACAGAGCTTCGCGCCGCCTTCCCCGTACATCACGCCCAGATTCAGCGCCTTGGCGTACTTCCGGGCCAGCCCAGAAATCTGGGCCATCATGCTGTGGCTATCCGTCGCCGGGTCGTTGATGTAGGCGTTGACCATCTCTTCGGCGCCAGCCAGACGGACTCCCTTTATCTTGGTCATAAAGGCGAAGTGGCAGGCCCAGCGCGGCTCTTGCTGGGAGATGTCGCAGCACGCCCATATGCAGCCGGGTTCCGGTTCGTAAATATCCCGCCACATGGCGGCGAACTCATCCCGACTTGGCTGTTGCTGCAAATTGGGCTTGGTGCAGCTCATCCGGCCAAACCGCGCGCCCCTGAGAACGCCGCTCTCGTCTTCGCCCGCGAGCTGGTTGAACGTCGGGTGAATCCGCATCTCGCCGTCCGTATAGACGGCGAACCGTTGAACGCTCTCCGCGAACGTGGTGCGGAGCTTATTGACCTTGCGCGCATGGAGCAGCGCGCCGATGGCCGGATGCGTCTTGACGTTGGCGTTCAAAAGCATCCGGTCAATCTGTGGCGCGTCCGTCTTGGCCGTCCGGCCAATCTTCAGCCCAGCCGCCGCCATGGCCGGAGCGACCGCGTCAGGCTTCCAGACGTTCCCCACCTCAATCCGGCAACCTGTCGTGTCGGCGATGCGCGCCAGCGCTTCGGCCTCCTGGGCAAGCGACCACATCTTGATTTTTGAGAGCTTCTCCTCGGAGACGCGGACGCCGCGCCGCCGCATGCGGACCAGAACCGGGAGAAGCTGCGACTCCAGGTCGAATATTTTCTGAAGCCCCTGCTTATCGATTTCCTTCTGTTGCTTCTCCAGCACCAACAGAGGCAGGCGGGCGTCGTATTCGCCGTAGGGGCCGACGTATCGGGCGCCGAGCTTGTACATCTCGGCCTTAACGTTTTTCAGCCTGAATATCTTCCCCGCCCGCTTGAGAAGGTCTTCTTCCTTCCCGGCGAACCCCCAGCGCTTCGAAATGGCGTCCATGCTGTATCCGGGATGCATCTCGTAAATCAGGGGGTCCGCAATCATAATGTCGCGGAAGAACGACGCCAGCGGAAACGTCACGCCGTAGTTAGTCAGCCAGTCAAGGTCATAGGCCAAGTTCATTCCGACGATTTCGCCCGTGAACTTGTTGGATTCGTAGCGCAGATATTCCCAGACGGCTTCCTCGCTCTCCATGTTGTCGCCGCCCTCATGGCGCAAGGGGAGATAGAATTGGGGGCCGTCGTCAAAGGCCAAGCTTACGCCGACGATATGCCCGTCCCGGCGCATCGTGCCAGGGCCAAGGTCCGTCAGATAGGGGTCCTTCGTCTCCGTATCGATGGAAACTTTCTTCGCTCCTGCCCAGGAAGGAAGGCTGTCCATCCTGGGCGGTGTCCAATCGCTTTCAGGAGGGAACAAATCAAGTTGAAACATCGCCATGCTTAAGCCGCCACTCTTTCTTCGTGATAACGCCGTGCCTGCTCTTTGTTAGGCTTCTGGGGAGCTTCCTTCTTCTGGACCTTAGCCCCAACAAACTTAGCGTCCTTCTTGGCCCAGATGAAAATAAGCTTTTCTCCGTTTTCCTGTACTTCCTCCTTCAGCCCCCAGCCGCAATAACGGTGCAGGCTGCGAATAAGCTCATAGGCGCGCTTCTCCGCGTCGTGCGGGAGAACGCCGCGCATGACGTCATGCTCGTTAATCATCTGGATTATTTCGTCAAAGGTCGCTCCGCCCAGGAGAAGCATTTGGGCCTTGTTGCGAAGGTATCCTTCGCGGGTGACGCGTATCTCTGACTCGGGGGGATAGCGAAAGACCTTCTGCCTCTTCTTGGGCTTGGCGTGCTCGGGAGGAATGACGGCGGAGGGCTCCTGGCCAGCGTCAACGAGAAGCTTGCGCGTCCTTTTTATTGCAACGGCCTTGTCGGAGAAGCGCTTTACCGTCTTCATCCCAAGAGATAACGCGACGTCATTGTAAATTTTGTTGATGGCGGACTTCGTCATCGCCTGGAAACGCTCCAGGAAAGCTTCGGCCTCGTTCATGTCCCACTCCATGATTCTGTGTCCGCCTACTTTACATCTGCGGAGGGGAGCAGGCAAGTGTAAAGTATGGGGATGACCGTGGCTATTGCGCCACGGTCATATAGGTCAGGGAGCGCCGACGGTCAGGCGATAGCCGCGCTGGGCGTCCGTCTCGATTTTGACGCCCAGGGGAGCAAGCTTCTGACGGAGCTTCCAGATGACAACTTTGGCGACGCCCTTGGCTTTCTTGATTTCGTCCTCGTTCGTGGTGAAGCCGTTGACGTGCAGAGCGACTTCGCCCAAGGAGCGCGGAACGCCGGAGAGCCGCAGATAGGAAAGCACGTCCGTTTCCTGGGGCGACATCTTGGCCACCGCGCCGCGCGCCTTGGCCCAATGTCTATGGGTGTCGATGACGAACTCCGCCGTCCGCATATCCTGTCCACAGCAGGCGCATGTCGTTGACGTGTTGTGCGCCATCTCCGTTGATTTACGCATGGTCGTTAGCCTTCCTTCTCGTCCTGTCCCTGAAATAGACGCCGCGCACGCCCGTCGCGGACATGCCATAGCGCTTGGCCAGCTCTGGCGCCGTCGCCGTGCCCCAAGAGGCGATAATGGCGGCGTCGCGCTTAGCGAACCGTGGGTCCGCTTGGCCTTTCTTTCTCGTGTACGTGGGGTTGGGAGGGCCTTCAGCCATGCTTCCGTTAATTCGCCCAGGGGGGAGCTCTTTGTTGAGCCTCACCCACTGGCGAAGAAGTTCATCTTCGTCCATCGGTATCCCCATGCTTTTGGTTCGCGAGGACAGGATAGGCGGTTGCAGGCGAAGGGAGAACACTAAATCTTGCATGCAGTAGGCAAAAAAGAAGGCTGCGCAGTCACCCGCGCAGCCCACTCGCCCCTCGAAAAGGTGGGTTAGTTTCTAAAGCCAATTCCCACAAGAGCCGTCAGCTTGCTTTCGTCCACCTTGAAGCCGTCAGCCGCCGTGAAGGAACCGTCCTTCTCCCAGTCGGCGCGGGCAAAGATATAGCCGTTTCGGGAGAACGCGATTTCAGCGCCGCCGCCAACGAAAAAGCCAGACACGTCTTCACTGAAACCGTATCCGCTCACATGGCTTCCGGCATAACCGGCGTCGGCGAACAGGCGAGCGCCGGGGAACTGGTATCCCAAGCGAGCGCCAGCTTTGTAGCCGAAGCCGTTCTGAAATCCCGAATCCTTCGCCCAGTCGTAAGAGACGCTGGCCAGCGGACCCGCGAACCATCCGCCGTTGCCCAGGCGGAAGTCATAACCAAGGCGGGTTTCGGCGAGAACGCCGGAGTAACCATAATTGGCGTGGGTTGTGGTGGTTTTGGAGACGGTTCCTGTGGCTGTGGTAACACCGCTATGCGTCACAGTCGCCTTGTAGTCGGCGCAAGGCTTGTTCGCCGTGCACACAGTCCCTTTGAATTCTGTGGGAACCGAACCCGCATGATATCCGCCGTCATCGTCAATGTATCCGGTAGTGACGGGCGTATTGGTTATCGTTACGGGCGCGGGCTGAAAACCCCCTGTGGGTTTGTAGCAGGGTGCCGCCGATGTGCACGCAGTAGCGCCAGCCGGGGCGTCACCTGACGGGCTGTATTTTCCATCGGAGCCGATATACCCAGTAGTCGGAATATTATCACTTCCCGGAGTAACCCCGTTTGGAAGTACGCCGGTGTCATAAACAACGCTGCTATTCGAATATGTTCTCTGGTCATAATACGGAATAGTCGTTGTCGTCGAGACGTCCTTCCCGCTCTTATTGAACGAGCCGCCCAGGCCCATATCAATATAAAACCCGCCAGTGGCCGGAGTCGGAATGCCGTCGTAACCGTCCTTCAAGGAACCGCCCGAAGCGCCCAAATCAGCGCCATATGCCGAAGCAGCACCCGCAAGAAAGAGCAGCGCCGACATCAAAATCTTCTTCATCCTATTGTCCTCGTTATCGTTTATGCCCCGGCGTCCTTACAAACGCCACGTTTCGCCGACCAACCATTGCCCAGGAGCGCGCGCATGTCCACCCACTCCGGGTGCTGCGCTAAAAACTGTGATAAAAATACAACGGTTAATGTCCTTGCCTTCCGGTTAACGCCGGGCCATAATGCACCCGAGCCCCCACATATCCGCGAATTATCGCCGTTGCGAAAGCAACCACATGGTCAGAGGTGAACCGTGTTTACACTAACCGTTCCTAGTATATCGGCAACGTCGGGGCATAACGCGGACGGAATTATCCGTGGTTTTATTTCCCAGTCGTTGTTTACCGGTGTCGTCAACAACTTCGAATTCTCTGATGAACTATGGGCTATCTGTCGTGATACTTCGACAGGGAGTTATATATTCCTGGACAGAAGCACAGAGGCCAAATCCGGCGTAACGGACTCTTTCCTGCCCTGGGGCGATGATTCCACCTTCTCGGGAACGGATTCCTTTTATCTCGCGTCGGACAACACCGTCACCGAAATCCGTGTGACCGTGACCACTCCCGGCGTCTGGGTTGGAACCGGCCTGGAAGTTTATGACTCCACGGACGGCATTACAGCCAATCGCCTCCTGGGCTCCATTGTCGATGGCACGGACGGATTCCGCAATCCAGCCGGAACATACTCCATCACCTGGGCCACGCCGGGAACTCCGGGCGTGGCGTTCTCACCTGTCCCCGGCGATATCGCGTCGCGCCCATGGGTCATGGTCAAGCCCGTTGGCTACGTCTCGAAGACCACGTCGCCCAAGCTGTCCTTCGCCTTCGTGTTCCATTCGGCGGCAAGCGAGCCGTACACAGACAAAACGGCGGAATACAACGAGGCCCTGACCAACGGGACATTCGGCTCTCTACCCAACGTCCTGTACTTCGTGGACGCCAACCAAATCATGACATTTCCCGGCATTCCGACGGGAATGGACCTGACGGTTCATCGCAAAGTGGCCGCGAGTTCGCGCGATGGCGTCATGGAGTATCTGGCCGACAACAACACCTGGAAAACGCTCACGGGCGCCAACGACCCGTCGAACTGGTTCAAGAACGGGCCGACCACCCTGGGCGACCCGACGCAGGAGTTTTCCGTCCGCTGGCCGACGCCCGCTGACTGGACGTCGAAGACGCTTGTCCTTCCGCTGGAAGTCGGTGGAACGCTCACCCTTACCGGATGGCACTTCCGCTACAGGGCGACCAGCGTGGCCGCCATCGGTCCGATTGCGCAACCGCTTATCCGCGCCCGTGGCCGCGCCCTGGGCGCTGGGTTGGCCGGAGGCGTCTACCACTACACAGGGGAGGGAAAGACCTACCACGGCGTCATCTTTGAGGCCGGCGTGCCGTCCCTGTCCGACGTCGTCATCCAGGTCATGAACATCACCACGGGCCTCGCTGCTGAGTTCACCGTTCCGTCGGCGACACTGAGCAGCGCCGCACTAACGCCGGACCACCTGGACCTCTCCACCCCGCTTGTCGTCAACGACGGCGATTCCATTCTCATCACCTGGGTAAGCGGCGGTTCGCTCCAGGACGTTGAACTCGTGCTCCAGTAAGGGGGAAACGCCATGAAGAGCGGATTCGCAATCGTTCATCGCATCACGCAAACCGAATTCGATGTTGATTTAGGCGCTAGCCTGTCGGCGGGGTTCATCGAAATCGTTGACGCCAGCGGCCAACCCACGGGCGCCGTGTATATGACAGGGGTTCCCGGAATTCCGGCCACGCAAATAAATGAAAGCATGGTCACAATCAGAACTGCTGTCGGCGATATAAATCATTTCCGCGTCGTCTACGATATTGACGGCGTTACATGTGGACTTGCGGACCCTACAGACGTCGCCAAATGCAATGCTATCCTTGGCGTTACCTTAAGTACGGTACAAAGCGGGGGCAGGACACAAATAGTCTCTCACGGTGAAATAGCCAAGTATTCGGGCCTTGGTGCTGGCGAAGTATATCTTGGAACAGACGGAACACTTACGTCATCTGTTCCAACAACAGGGGTGTTCGTCAAAATAGGGCGCGTAGCTAACACAAGCCTTCTCATGGTAAAACTTGAACGTTCTATTTTACTTTCATAAGGAGAACTAAATCATGGCGGCAAAAACCTTCGTTGACCTTGTTTCCGGCCAACTCACCGTAACCGCTGGCGTGCAGGTTGGCGGCGCGGGAAACGCCGACAAGATTCCGGCGCTCAACGCCGCGACCGGCCTCCTGGACGTGAGCATGTTGCCCGCGACCATCATCCCGGACCAAGTCACGCTGAACGTCGGAACCACCACCATCGCCGACGGCGATTTGGTCTATGAAACCGCTGGCGGGGTTCTGGAGCTGGCCAAGGCGGACAGCGCGGCGACGCTCGCTCAGGGCTTCGTGGCCATTGGCGACACGACCGGTAATCCCGTGGTCATGGGCCTCAGTGGCTCGAACACCGGCGTTTCCGGCCTGACCGTCGGCGCGGAATATTACCTGTCCGCCGCGACGGCTGGGAAAATCACCGCGACTCCCCCGTCGGGTCCGAACCTCGTTCAGCCCATCGGATTCGCCGTGAGCGCAACCCGGCTGCACTTCCATCCGAAGTTGGCCGTGCTTGGCGCATAAGCTGACTGGTCATCGGAACGCAGAAAAGGCGGCTGTTACGCCGCCTTTTTCATAAACTGTCCTCGTTTTTCACGAAGCGCCTGTAAGCGGAGCCCTTCTGGCGGCCAAATGATTCTCGGCATTGGGCCGCCAGTCCTTCAGCTCCCGCGCCGGCACCTCCCAGTATCGACGTTGCAGCACACGAGCACGTTTTTTGTCCCGCTGCTTCTCGAATCGTGAACTGTCTCCCAGCGGCAACGCTCGAAGGGTTGCGCCGCCGCCGTTCCAATAAGCGCTTCGTCCGCTATGCCCAGGAGAAGCCACGCCGTGTAGAGCATGGCGGCCAGGAACGCCACGAAGAAAACCCGGACGGTCCAGAGAAACACATTCCATTTTCGCATCAAAAAACAATCTCCGAATAGGCCCCAAGGCCAAGTGTAGGCCAGCACCGCATAAGCGATTCCGATACGGCGCGCGCGTTTGCCGCTTCCGTCCAATTCCCCTCCTGGGCGTGCAGCGCAACGTCCGTGCATGCCTTGCGGAAGGTGTTCCTGATGGCGTCCGCCTCCCACAGGGCCATGCCTTTCGGGAGTTCGCAAACTTGGAGCTTTGGTTTTTCTTCTATTTCCACCGTTCCCCCTAAAATCTATTCGCCACCTGTAAGGCTTCGGTTTCCTGAAGCTCAAGAGCTAGCTTCTGTGTAAGCATCACGTCGCCAGTAACTAAGCCACCTTTCGGAACAAAACACCACCCACAAACCTTCCTGCCCCTCCCGTCCATTTCGTCAATATTCATCTGGCGGCCTGTCCGTATGCGGTATGTCTTCCCGGAGCGGCCTCCCCGCACCTCAAAGAACCCGCGCTGGTCGAGCGACGCCAACTGTTCGGCGTTCAGGCTCTCGCGCAAGACGCGCATGCCCTTCTGCTCAGCCGCCGCGACGCCATTGTCCCATCGCCCAAGGAACTCCCCGGCGAAGTCGTTCCGCGCCGCCGCCCGATAGCGATATGCCCACACGGCTGTTTCGTCTGGTCCGTCGGCGAAATCGATGCCCATTACCCTCTGGACGCTTTCCAGATACGAATCGACGCCCATCATCCTCTGAACGCTTTCCAGATACGGATTGACGCGCTCCCGGACCATTTGCAACTGGGCCTGCCCCTGGGCGTCCTGAAGCTGCTGGGCGTAGATGCGCATTCCCTGCATGTCCTGCTGCATGTGCGCGGCGCCATATAGGTTCCGCGCCTGGGCAAGGCTCATGGACTGATGTTCAACAAAATCCATGGCGCGCTGGCGAGCAAGGCTCTCCTGATACGCCGTGACGCCGCCATAGGCCCCACCGCCGCCGCCCGCCGACATGAGGGGAGCGCCCCTCATTGCGTTGAGCGTCATGCGCGCCATGTCCTGATTCATGTGCTCTTGCAGACGCCCAAGCCCTTGGCTCATTTGACGCTGTAGCGCCGCCCGTTCCCCGTCGGAGAGGTTGGCCACCGTCCCGGCGAGTTCCTCTGTCAGCGACGCCTCTGTCGTCGTGTGCGTCATCAGGTAAATCGGCTCTTGGCGCGGCGCCGACCGCCCAGGCGTGGGGTTCCTGCGAAACACCGCGTCAATGAATCGCCCCGGGTCCGGGACAAGGTTGGCTGCCTGACGAATCATGGTCGCAAGGTTTTGCATGCGGGCGTTGACGGTCGAGCGTCCGCGCGACTCCTCATAGTCGTGAATGGCCCCCCAGAGGTCCGCGTCCGAGCGGTAGACGAGATGGAACGAATCCAGGTGCGGAGCCCAGGCCCAAGTGTTTCCCCGATGGCGGCGCTCATAGAAGCCGTCTATGGCCTCCTGAAGCCGTCGATGAAACTCTTCCGGGTCCAGGGATTCATGAAGCGTCGCGCTCATCCGAGCGGCCATGCGCGCCTCTGCGAAGAAGCGGTGCGTCTTCTCCTGGACGAGGGCGAAATATTCACGCTCCCATAGCTCATGCGCCATGCGCAACGATACGTGGCTCCCCAGGTTGCCCATGACGTTGCAGTCTTCGGCCATCGTCAGCGTAAGCATCTCACGGCCATCCATGAGAAATTCTATGCGATAACGAAGGCGATAGTCGTCCCGGTAGGCTTCTACATGGACGGGAGGGGGCAGGAGGCGGCCTTCGTCCCAACGTTCGGCCATGAAGCCGTAAAAGCCCTGTCGAATACCGTGCTCAAGGGCCTGCAACGCCACCTCATCGTGTCGAAAGCCGCCTGCCATGTCAGCCTCCGATAAGCTGGGGATGCATCGTGATGCGGGTCGCGGAACGGTCGAAGGCTTTGATGACTTTCCCGGCCCCAATCACCGAATTGTCCACCGCCCAGTAGCCTTTTTTCGTCATCGACTCGAAGGCTTCCATGCAGCGCGCCACGGAGTCCGCGTCGTCTGGCGTGAAGTCATGGCGGGTGTCTCCGGTGTTATCCAGAATGATAAGTTGACTCATAGTGCTAGCTCCTATGCCCAGCCAACAAGGCCGGTTTTTCTCCAGATGTTCGTCATAACCCTGTAGGTGATGGAGAACAGCATCGGCGATTTAGCCGCCTCCTCCAGTTCTTCCCGCGTGGGGGCGCGCAACGTCCCCATCTTGGGCGAGATAAGATTGACCGCGCTACATTCGTCGCAAACAGTCACATCGCCTTCGTGAAGGCCATCCTTCTCCGTCCAGCTTGTTTCCGCCCCGCAAGCGAAACAATTAGCGGTCATCATCACCGTCATGCGCAGCGCCTCTTTTTGTAAGGTCCGGGTTTCTTGCGCGGTTTCTTTGTCAGTGTCCAATCAGGGGACTTTGTGTAGACAATCCGCACGACGGTTCCCAGGGTAACGCCCACCTTGGCGGCGGTCTCGCGTAAACCAAGCGTGCCACTGAAAAACAGGTCGCGTATCTGGTCCGCCTGGGCTTCGGTGTATTTTACAGGCATTCCATGAAGCGGTGTGTGCTCACGACAGCAAAAATGACGATTCGCTGAGGGCAGGACGTTCTCACAACCTGGATGCTCACAGTAACGAGGCTCACTCCTTGGGATAGGCGGTTTTCCGTTGGCCTTCTCCGCGCGGCGAGCTTCATTGTATTCCTGCCTATGCTTTCCACTACAGAACAGTTTATTTTGCAGTCTTCCCCGCGTCGCCAGTGGAATGAATCCGCCGCAATGCCTGCACTTCATGTCAGTGTATTCGAGCACGGAATTCTTTATTCTGATGTACTCAAGCCTGTGTTCTTTGCTACAAAATGACCTTTGCGTGCGCGTTAGCTGTGCTCCACAGTGAAGGCATTTCCGGCCATCGTTGGCGGCTACGGACCTTGACCGGCTAAAGTCCCTGAAATGCTGTCTACTGCAAAAATTCTTCTGCGTCGGTTTCGTCAGCGCATCGCCGCAGTGAAGGCAAACACGTTTCTCTGTCATCCCCATGGCTCCTTAAAACTTGGGCGTGTGAGGTCTCCCGCACACGCCCATTGCGCTATATGTTTACGCCAGTTCGCCGGACTTGCCCGACGCCCCGGAGTCCCCGGAGCCTTCGCGCCGTATCGCCGGGATATCGGGAGCGGTCGATGTAGCCGACGCGCTTAAGAAGGATTTCCTTCCCGTTCCGGTCCTTGACTGTCCGGTCCATGTAGTCAACCCGGACTTCCACAAGGGAATGTCTGCTCATTCCGTCCCCTCCACGGCCTCTTCCGCGTCGTCGGCGGCGGGCTTCAGATTCTTCCCGTGGGCGCCGGAGACGGTCAGCACGCCGTTGTCATCGAATGACACATTGACGAAACCAACCTTGCTGTTGAGGATAGCCCCCAAAGCCTTACGCGCCATGCCGCCCGCGACCTTCTCGGAAGCGACAATGGAAGTGATAGAGAACGGCGTTAGTTCTGCGGCCATAAGTCCCTCTTATTTGATGATAGTCACACGCTCACTTGCACGCGTTATCGCCGTGTAGAGCCACTTATACCTGTCCGCCCGAAAGGACGCTGACTCGTCTACGACAAAAACGCTTTTCCACTCCGAACCCTGGGCCTTGTGGGCTGTCAGGGCGTAGCCGAAATCAAATTCCTCACGGTCCCGGCGCCCGTAGAACGGGACAGGTTGGCCCAGGAAAATTTCCCGGTGCGCAATCACGGTGCGGTCAATCCCGCCATCGTCGGGCCGAATGACCATCTCCAGGGAATCCCCGTCGTCAATGGCGCTGACCACGGTGAACAGCATTCCATTCAGGAGCCCTGCTTCGTGGTTGTTCCGCAGACACACAATGCGGTCTTCAGCCGTTGGCATGACGCCTTTGCGGCCAAGCTGCGCCCGCATGTTGATATTTCCGCTGATGCGGGTCTTATTCTTCCCGACCAAGACTTGGTCGTGACTCAGTCCGTTGCGGTCCCGTGGGCAATCCCGCGCGCTGGTCACGAGGCTGTCCCCGTATTGCCCAGGGGAAAGGTCTCCCCCCTCCCGCACCCGCGTCGCGAGCTGCAACACTGGGCTTTCGAGCGCGGTGCGGTGCACCTCGGTCAAAAGAACATCAGGATCGTTCTGGTCGAAGTATCCCACGCCCTTCACGGGAGGGAGCTGAAAGGGGTCTCCGAGAGCCAGGATTGGCGTTTTGAAATACGCCAAGTCATGGCCGACCTGTTGGTCAATCATTGAGCATTCGTCAATAATCACAAGGTCCGCGTCCCTGATGGGAGAGAACTCGTTAAGGGAGAACCCTGGCTTGCTGTGCTCCGCCTGTTCTTCGCCCAGGCGCTTCTGAAGAATACGCAGCTTCTCCGGGTCTTCTGTCTCTTTGATAAGGGCCTCCAGGTCCATGATTTTCTTCTTGGACTTGTCCTTTACCTTATAGAGCAGGGAGTGGACCGTAGACGCGCCCTCGCAACCCTTGGACCGCATCACGAGCGCAGCCTTTCCGGTGTAGGCTCCGTATAGCACAGTACCTGAAATCATCTGACGAAGCTCTTTGGCCAGGGAGGTCTTCCCCGTACCCGCCGCACCAAACAACCTAAAGACCTCCCCGTGGGGATTTCCACTAAACCACCGACCAAACTGAGTAAGCGCGGCGTCCTGCTGTGGCGACCATTGCATGGCTATTCCCTCTGATTGAAATCCCGACTGCTAAACCGACATAAAGCAGTCGGGACGATAAACGAATAGAGAGCGGGAAGGACTTTCACCTTCAGTTGCTAGGCTTGTTTCCATAGATGCTCAGAACGTCTTCCGAACTGGTGATATTAGCCTTCTGCCAAGCTTGTGCAACACAAGCAATTACTGGCCGGTCTCGCGGTTCTCTTCCGCAGTCCGCTCTCTATACTCGGTGCACGCCCTTTATGATGAGGCGCGTCTACCACCGAATTCTTCTCTCTTGGTCTGGGCGCCAGCTCTTCGGCTTTCGCCGGAGGGATACATCAGATGTCGGGCTGACGGAGCTATGCGCCCAGGCCAAGGGAGAAGACGGGAGAGGCCGAAGCCTCCCCCACCCCCGCCATCAAAACGGGATTTCGTTTCCTTCGTCTCCGCCGCCAGCAACTTCGGCGTCAACAGTTCCGCCGCCAGCGCCACCCAGACTTTCAACGTTGGCCTTAATAGCGCCGTCCTTGAAAGCTTCATTCATCATTGCAGCAGACTGAAACAACTCAGAGCTGGTCATGAGACGAGAAGCCGCCTCGTTGCCCTTGCCGAGAGAGAATTTCAGGTTGTAGTAGCTGCCTTTTGAGTTCTTCTGGCCTTCTGTGTTTAAGCGCCAGATGTGGGAGAACAGGGGAAGCGTTGCGCGCAGTCCAGGTATACGCATAATCTTCTTACGAGAATGCCACGCCTTGAAGACTTTAATCTTCGTGCTTGTAAAGGCAACAATAGCCTGTTCAAACTCTCCGGTAATCTCGTCAACATTCAGGCCATAGACATAATACGTTTCAATGAGGTCGTTATCCCCCATCTTGAACTTACCGAAATCCTGGTTCTGAATGATGGACATGACATGGCGGTCTGTGGGAAGGTGCTGCCCAACATATCCGCCGCCGTTGTCACGGGTCTTCCACTCAACGTATAGGTGCTGAGTGGTCGCCGGAACAAAGAGCACGCCCGGCTTGTTCTTGTTGCCGTCGGCCTCGTACAGGCGGCCTGTCACCGTGTTGATAATCATTCCCGCTCTGGGAGCAACCATCGTTCCGTTGACCTCAACCTCTTCTCCGGCCTCTACGGCGACGGAGTTGGATTGAAGGACATGCAGGAAGGGAACAGCAAAGTCTTCGGAGGTGGAATTCTCGAAACCAGCGCCCGCATAGTCACCATAATCGTATTCAGCCGGAACTGAATGGGCTTTTACAGTGGCTACGCTTGTGTTGGCAACGGCTTCAATCTCGGCTTCGTCGGTGTTCGTTTTGGCTTTAGCCATGTGTTTTCATCCTTACGTTTAGTTTTTCTTCATCATCGTCTAGACCAGAAGCCGTTACTTTTTCTTTCGCGTCTTCTTCGTCTTGGCCTTCACTATAACAGCCTTGCGGCGGTGGAAAAGCCCAATCAGTTGTGCGGGCGTCCGTTCGTCGTTCCGTTCCTTCATCGCTTCGCTGCGCTCGTTGAGGTCCGTCCCGGCCTCCAGGAGTTCACGAGCCAGAGCTGAAAGCGTCTGTGCGTGAACGGTCGATTCGTCCGTAGGCGCATAGCCCAGGGCCTTCAGTTCGGCCATGCGTTTCTTCACATCGGCGGGCGACGTTCCCTTGTCGAGCGGGAGAGAGACTTCCCACTTAATGACGCCGGAGTGACCCTTCTCGATAAGCCAGTCCAGGGCGGCTTGGCGGCGCTCCTTGGTGATGTTCGCCTTGACGTCGCTGACAACGTTCACCTCACTTCCGTCCTTCAACCCGAAAAACGGGACTTCCGCCTCGTCCATCAGGTCAGGAATCAGCTTGTATTGAGCTAAGAAAACAAGCCCCTTCACGTAGACAAGCTGTTCCTCGACGGCAGTCTGTAATCGCTCCGCCAAGTCAAGGGCCTGTCCAAGAACAGCTAGCTTTTTAAGCGTGTCTTTCTGCTTCTCCACGCTATCGAACTGCTCTTTAACAATCTTTATGAATTTAGAGCCGTTAACGTATTGCGCGGCTGATGGTATCTCTTCGTATTCCATTGGTTCCCTCTAGTCTCGGAGGACTCCGTCATGTTCCTCTTTTAGCTCAAGTCCGACAATCTTGGCTATTTCTCTAAGCTGCTCCTCAGAAACATCGATAGGAACTTGGTGCTTATTGTAAAAATAGTCCCGCACCTGCCTCCAGATAAGGCCCCTTCTGTTCGCAGCTTCGTAGACCTCCTTTGATACCCAGCAACAGGAACTCTGGCTATAGGAACTATCCAGTCGGCCTGTGTCCAAATAAAAGCGAGAGTTACGAACCCACCCGGTATCAATAGTGAAATACTTTCTACCAACCTTGGCAACCGTAGCCACTTGGCCAATACTGCCACGTTCGACATAGTATACTTCGTCTCCAGCCTTCAGGTTCTTGAACATCTCCCGTTTCTCCGTGGTTTACATCTGCCTGCTAGGGTATAGGGGGATTCGACGGGATGCTCAACCCACTTCAATCGTGCAGTCCGCCGCCCGAATCACGCAATCCGGGTCCGTAACGGCGACGGTAAGCCTGACCTTGGCGGAGCCCGCCTGGGCGAGCGCGTGACGCACGGAGGTCATAACGGACTGCCTCTGGGCCTCGTCCACCTCATGCCATGCGGGGATGTCGCCCAGAGAGTCCGCCCGACGGATGGCGCCCCAAACATCGGCGCAAAGCGCCTCGAAACCGCCCATACATCCGGGCGTGTGCTGCTTGAATTCCATGTTCTCTCCAAATGAAGAAAGGCGCGAGTCCCCCCGCGCCGCTTCGGTCAGTCCTATTTTATGTGGGGGTCCCGGCAAGGCCTTGCGCGCGCCGAGCAATGGCCGGTAAGCCGCCGCGCCATATCGCAAGCGACGCGGGCGTCTCTCGCATATCCCCACACGGCCCAGGATTCCCCGTCCTGGGCTGCAACCCGTCGGCGCCAAGCGGCTATGGCGCTCTCCCGCGCCAGCTTCGAAGACACGTCCGCGCCGCCTTCAGCGTACACGGCGGCCTTTCTGCATCGAGGGCTTTCCGCCCATGCCGCCGTCGCCCAGGAGAGCGACAACGACGCGATGGCCACGACGATAAGCAGCTCCTTCATTTCGGGCTCTCCCAGGTTATCGATTTCAGCATCGGCGGAACTGGCGTCGGGTCTTCTCCGCCGCCGCAAAGTCCGTCTTCCGAGAAGTATCCGAGCATTCCGACAACCAGATTTTGAAGCATGGCGTCCGGGTCGAAATCCATGCTCTGGCCGTTCATGGTGGAAGCGCGAATCGCATAGCGCCCCGCCGCCCGTATCATCTCGGCCAGCTCTCCGCGCCGTGGCCCCATGTGGTCCGCGTGGCGGCCTTCGGAGACTCCTATCCTGAATGGCATGGGCGGCGCGTCGCGTTCCTCGCTCATCAGCCAATGGTCGTCAGGGAGCGCCATGGACGCCACGGCCATCCCGGAGCCGTCGGGAAGGACAGTCGTCGGGCCAAAGCTCACGTCCTTCAGGGTGAAGTCCCCGCCGACGGTCGCGTTGATGCTGAGGCTCCCCGGAGGGTTCGCCGGTTCCGCAAGCCTGTCGGCGATGAAGAACTCAATGTCCGACGGGCGATAGGCGAAATCGGGGTCTCCCTCGGTCGCCAGCCGCATCGCCACGCACGCCACCTGTTTCAGCTCCATCCAGACGTCCGCCACGGGAGCGCCCTTGTGGTGATGGTCCAGAAGCGCCATCGCGGCCTCGCCAAGTTCTTCGGTCAGCGCCGTCATCAGGTGTTTGTTGGACGGGAACTTATTCCGGGCGAAGGTGACTTCACCGCGAACAGCGTGCAGAAAGGCTTCATCGTAAATTGTCATGGTAACTTCTTGGGTTCTTGGGTTGAGTGGAAAAGGACGTTCTTGCGGAAATGCATGATGTCGGAATCGCTAAGCTCCGGCTTAAGCCCATATCCCAAGTACGGGCGCGCAAGGCCCATGTATTCCTCTCTTGCTTTTCCTATAAGGGCAAGAAATCCGAAACTTACGATACCGAACATAGTGAGCATCATTCCGCCCCAAAAGCCAAACCACGGAACGAATAAGACGCCATACGGAATTGAAAGCAGCGACGCCATGAACATCACGGAGAATAGAACGCCGCCAACCTTCTGACGAAATAGTATTTTCCGATGACGCTTCAGGCTATCCTTGTGCAATTGGCGAATTTCATCTCCGCCGTATTGATAAACATTTAAACTTAGGTCTTCTTCCATTTTGGGCTCCTCTATATTCACAATACCTGCTCCCGAAACCATGTTTTTCTTTCGTCACCTAGAATTATATCCGAAATATTCTTCTTGCTTCTCAGCGCCCGAAGCACCGCCGCGTCCATTGAACCACGAGCAATGATATCCGTGTAAAGCACAGATGTTGTCTGCCCGATGCGGTGGTTTCGGTCTTCGCTTTGAAGCCTGTCCGTCAGTCTGTAGGAATTGGAAAAATAGATGCTGTGCTTCGCCGCCGTCATGGTCCAGCCCTCGCCAGCGGCGGCGGCGGTCATCACCAGATTATCGAGTTCCCCGGCCTGAAGCATCTTCACGGCGCGGACGCGGTCACTCTGGCAAACGCCGCCGTCGATGCGCGCCGCCCGTCGGCCCATGTTGCCCAGGAGGTCCATAATCTTATCGACGTCACGGCGGAACCGCGCCCAAATCAGCGTGGCGCCGTCCGCGTCTTCGAGCATGTCCCGGAGCAGGTCCAGACGCGGATTGTCCTTCAGGTCCGTGACCTCGTCCTCTCCGTCGGTCAAAACGTAGCCATTGACCAGTTGTTGCATTCTGAGCAACTTCTGAATCGCCATCTCCGCCGTCACGGCCTTGTCGGAATCAATCCAGGTGACATAGTCTTTCTCTAATTCTTTGAACATTCTCCGCTGTTCTGGAGACATGTCATAAGAAATAGTTCTGTATACTTTTGGCGGAAGGTCAAGAACCTCGTCTTTGGTCAGGCGGGAGCTAATAGGCTGCATGAGCCTATTCAGCTCGTCCAGATTTTCGTGACGGATAAGCTTCTCATAAGTCCGTCCCTTCTTTTTTTCATTTCCTCCGGTCTCGTAATCGCGCCCGTGGTCCGTGACCAGCTCCCACGTACCGAAGTATCCTTTGAACGCCGTCCAGCTCCCAAACCCCTGGCTCTTCCAATACCCCGGATATGCAAAGAGCACCTGGGCGTAGACGTCGAAGGCGTTCTGCGTGACGGGAGTTCCGGTCAGCGTCCGGCGATAGGGCGCGAACGTCCGCAGCCGCAAGAGCGCCTTGGTTCGGGCCGAACTGGGGTTCTTAATGCGGGCGGACTCATCGAGCGCGAACAAACAACGCCGGGTTTCCAGGAACTCTTCCGCCGCCTCCAGGCACCTGTCCGTAGCCAGGGCGCCATAGCCAATCATCAGCCACGCAAGGCCGGGATGGCGCAGTGTCTTGGTGAAATTGTCCTGGGCGGCCTTGGTCTTCGCCGTCTTGGCGTCCCAAACGTGGACGTGAGACTGGGCCGCGACCGCGTCGGGAAGGTGCGCGGGAAGTTCGTTGTCGCGCCAATTCGAGTGGACTCCATTCGGCGCGACAATAACGACAGCGTTTATTTTCCCATCGAGATACAGCCATGCTGCGGTGTCGATGACGGGTTTCGATTTTCCGCAACCCATTTCCCAATGGATGCAATAACCGTATTGATTCCTCGTCTCCCGGAACAGCGTAAGCTGATGACCGAAAGGCGTAGTCTTGAAGGAATAATCGTCCATAGGGCCTCCTTTAGTCAGGCATACCCTATTTGGTTCTTTTTGGCGGTTCCGCCCGCAACGTCACTGCTATCGCCTTTGCGGGCCTGCTGTGGCTCCCGGTCTCAGCGTGTCCAGTTTGCCTTCCATGCGGCCAAGCGTCTTGCCAATTTCGCCGATGGCCGTCCGGTGTTCGCGCACCTCGGTCGCCACGCTATCGACATTTTTTACAAGGCGTTCATCGCTTTCGACTTGCTGCTTCCGCATGTCCGTGATTTTTGTCTCTAAATCCTTGACGGCGCTCTCTTTTGCAGGAACCGTTAGCCAACCGCTTTCGTGCAAAAATGTACCCACAGAGGTCAGAATCGTTCCAATCAGCGCTATTTCTCGCCAATGATGAACGAACCAGGGATTTCTTGGTAATTCAGGCTCTACCGCCATCTTCGTTCTTGGTGTACGTTTCCGGGGAGTCCTGGCGGCTCCATCATAGACGCTGTTCGCTGGAGCCTCCTTGCGCCCGTTCGGCGTAGCTCCGTTGAGTTGACTTGCTTGTCCCGTACCCATGTCGTCGAGTGTCCCCATGTTCGGCGATGGAGGGGCTCTGAGATGGTTCGCGTCACCTCGGAGCCCCCTTCTGTTACGTTTCAGTTAATCTGCCTGCCGGTTAACGCTCGTCTTCCGGCCTTCTTGAAACGCTTCGTTTTCCACGAATTCGATGACATTACACCGCCTGTGAATTCATTTCTAGCAGGCACAATTAAGACCATGCGCGTGTGTACGCTCGTGTGCTAGCCTGTGTCCATTGCATATGGAAAGGCCACTCAAAATGAACAAACCTAGAAGCGCGTCGAGACTGGACCCGCACCCCCATGATGACCGAATGGTCAACATTGATGAAGTGTTGACGCGCCTGGGGATAAGTCGCTCGACGCTCTATAAGAGAATCCGCAAGGGACACTTCCCAAAATCGCACAACCCAATCAGAAAAGGCAGCGCCCAGTGGCCTTTATCCGTCGTGACGGACTGGATTGCGGAGAGCAAACGGAAGAATCGCGTTCAACCTAGGATTGCAGAAGGGGTTGGGTCCGACAGGCCACAGTCAACCAAACAGCCTGGGCGTCTTTGACATATTTCTTCGCCTGCTACCAACGGCGGCCTGTACAAATCACACCGCACGCAGCTAATAGGTAATTCCACAGCAGTGCAGCGCCCTAAAAAAGAAAAACCCGCGCCGTAGAGAGCGGCACGGGCAAATCAAACATCCAATTTACAAGCACGGGGAGACTATGAGCACATCCAAGAAGAAAAGTCTAGTACAAAATAACCCACAGGCCGCAATTGAATTCGCTAAACTATTGGGTGATGATTGGGGGCAACACTTCTACGCCCTTGTCAACGGAAAGATGGTTCCGTTGTTTATCGGCGGCTCCGACATACTTGAAGTCTCAGACAATCACGAGGAAATCATAGAGTGGTTGAATGAACACCACGAGCTTAAGCACAATATTTATTATGCCCTCAACCCACTTTCCCAAGACGCCAGGGGAACAAGGGCAGATAAATCCAAAGTAACGCATGTGTCTTGGGTTCATGTTGACGTAGACCCAAGAAAATATGAGAACATGCCAAAGATTGGCAACGCCCAATCAAAGATATCCCCTGAAGAATATCTCCTGTCCGAACAGAAACGAATTGCAGAACTCGTTTCAAACGAGGCCGCCCTTAAGAAAAAGGGCCTCCCTGGACTTCCAACCATTGACATAATGTCTGGACGCGGGCGACAGGTTCTTTGGAAGCTGAAGACTTCCCTGGAGCTTGGCGATTCGAGCGCCCTTGTTGAAATGGCGGAGGAATACAACCGGGGCGTGGGTAGGCTTTTGGATGGTGACCGGAGCTGTTGGGACATCTCCCGGCTCATGCGCCTGCCCGGAACCGTGAATTTCCCAGACAAAAAGAAACTCGCCCAGGGCGCTCGCCCAGAGGGGGCGCTCGCCGTCCTGGAGACGCACCGCGACGGCGCCAGATACGACATGGACCGATTCCCGAAAGAGGCCAAGGACGGGACGGAGTACGAGACGAGCAAGCGCTCGCCCAAGGCCGCCAAAGCCGACGGGCCGAAGGTCAGCAAGCCGCGGGTGCAGACAAAGACGGTATTCATCAAAGACCTGCCGGAGGAACCGGAGGGCTATGACGGCGACTTGGCGGGCCTGATGGAGCGTTGGGGCGTCGCCATGCGCACCGGCGAACGCATCCTGTTCGGCGGGAACGAGATGGACCCGCGCGAGTACGATTCCCGTTCCGAGAACGTGTTCGGCGTTTGCCGGGAGCTGGACCGCAAGGGCGTCGCCCCAAAGCATATCATGTGGGTCATCACCAACCCGGACTTCGCCATCTCCGCGCACGTCCGCGACCCGGAGAAGAACAAGGGCCATAAGGGGATGATTCCCTATGCCCAGAGGCAAGTCACCAACGCCATGAAGGCCAACCGGGAGGATGCGGAGGCGGAGCGCGAGCGGGCCGAAGCGATGGCGGGTGGCGCGGGTGGCGGCGGCGGTGATGATGGGGACGGCGGCGGATGCTCTCCGACGGGCGGCGGGAGCGGCGACGGGCGTGATGGACGGCGGGAGCTTAACCGGGATGCTCCCAACGCGTCGGCGGCGCTGTTCAATCAAGAGGAAATGCCCCACCTGCTTTTCAGCGCCCAGGAGTTCCTGAACTACGACGCGGGGCGCTACATCGGCCTGGAAGAGCACGACGTCCGCGTCTCTGTTCGGCGCTATCTTGTGGATTCTCTCGCTGTTCGGCAACAGGGGAAAATCATGGTGCGAGAGCCGTTTGAGCCCAAGAAACTTCATGTGTCGGAAATAACCGCCGCGCTGGCGGAGACATGCTCAAAGCCCAGTGTTCGCGACGAACGGTCAGGGGCGCTCGTCCATTCGGCGCTTCCCGTATGGCTTACGCCAGAGGCGGGCGACCCGGACCCAAAGGACATCATGTCCTTTCCAAATGGCCTTCTGGACCTGAAGACCGGCGCCATGCTCCCGCCCACGCCACGCTTCTTCACGCGCAATAAGCGCAGCTTCGACTATGACTCTGATGCGCCAGAGCCGACGCGGTGGCTTCAATTCCTGGAAGAGTGCTGGCCAGAGCAAGAGGACACGCACGCGCTTATCCGGCAAATGATGGGCTATCTGATTTCGTCGGACACGAGCAAACAGGTCATCTTCACCATAGTCGGGCCGGGCGGTTGCGGCAAAGGCGTCTTCCGCTCCGTGCTTGAAGGGCTCGTGGGGAGCGCGAACACGGCCTATCCTTCCCTGTCAGACCTTGCGGAGAAGTTCACCCTGGAAAGTTGTGTGTCCGCCCAGATGGCGATTCTATCGGACGCCCACCTTCCCGAGAAGGCCGACGACGCAACGAAGGCTATGGAGGCGCTTAAGAAGATATCGGGCGGTGACCCGGTTCACGTCAACCGGAAGGGAATCAAGGGCATGGCCAACGTCAAGTTGGGAATGCGCTTCGTGATTTTCGCCAACTCGATTCCAGACTTCAAAGACCCCGGTGGGGCGCTCGCTCAGCGCATGGTCCCTATCCCGATGCGGCGGCGCTTCCGTGGAACGGACGAACAGGATTATGACCTGGAAGCCAAACTTGAAGCTGAGCTTCCGGGGATTTTGAACTGGGCTATTGAAGGGCTTCATGACCTGAATATCAAGAAACGCTTCACACTTGGAAAGAAATCTGGGGAAGAACTAGAGAATATCAAAGAACGCCAGTCGCCACTATTTGAGTTCAAGGAAGACTATCTGACAGTGTCAGAAGAAGCATTGTGCTCGAAAGACGACCTCCATGAACTATATCTTGCGTGGTATGCGAAGCAGGAGAAGGGCAGAAGCCTGTCATACTCCAAAGCGCGCAATGTGTTCTTTAGAGAGCTTGTCCCAACACTGGACCACGCTATCAATCTCAACTATCGGGAGAAGGTGGGGAGCCCGCGAATGGTGCGCGGCGTCACGATATCGCCAGCGGGCCTTGCGCTTCTCCAGGCATACCGAAAAAAGGAATTCGACAAAGAAACGAACCAGGATGTCCGACAGAAAGGCCAGCCCATGAGCGAGCAAGACAAGATTGACGAGTGGGAGGCGCGCTATGGGAAGGGAACCTTTACAAAATAGCGTTTAGGCCGCCAGCGCGCTCCCATGGGCTCTCTAGATACGTTTCGCCATCGACCATGAAGGGAGGCTCCAGCGCCTCCCTTTTTTATTACCGGGTTGGCCTGGGATGAACCCGGTTTTTTGGAAGCATCCCGGTTTTCCATGGCGCCCAGAACCCGGTTTTCGTCGAGGGGCTGCACGGAACGGTCAGTGTCTCGATATTGCGTTTTCCAGCCCTCTTGCCCAGGGAGAACGAGGAACGATGGAGAAAACCGGGATGCTGCACGGGAAAACCGGGATGATTACCGGGATATTTTGGGGTTATCCCGGTAATGAAGTTTGTTACGGAGCATAGTGTTTCAGTCCCATTACCGGGATAACCGGGATACAAGAGAGATTCGATGATGAAAAATATAAAAACAGGGTATGCGCCATATGGAGACGTCCATGATACGCATGATTCTCGCATATAGGATGGAGTTCACCGGATTATCGCGGTTATCCCGGTTTGCCCGGTTTAGGGCGCTCCCTGGGCAAGAAATGAGCGTGCGGGGTTGCGGCGGCGCCAGGGACGGAATACATTATGGAGGCGAGCGGATAGGGATTGCAACCCGATGCGCCGGTGATTCCTGACCGGCCTCCGCCGCTTCACTCTCAGGACGACAGCAAAGGAAGGCTGTTCATGACGAACGCCCGAAATCTCCCATCATTCCCGCTCTTCGAAGGCCGCGCAGTTCGTATCGAGCTTGACGCTCAAGGCGAGCCACTTTTTTGCCTTGCTGATATCTGCGCTCCAGAAATCCTGGACCTGAGTAACCCGAGTATGGTTGCAGCTCGGCTTGACGATGACGAAAAGTATGCCCTAAGCACCACTGACCCCATCGGTCGCGCTCAAACGGCGACCTTCGTCACCGAACCGGGCCTCTACAACGTCATTCGGGGAAGCCGTAAGGACATCGCCAAGAGGCTTCGTCGGTGGGTTGACCACGAGGTTCTTCCCGCCATCCGCAGAACTGGTCATTACGGTTCCGTCCCGGCGCTCCCAACGCTGTCGCTCGAATCCTTCGAAATCGCCATCGTCGGATGGCGCGCGGAGAAATCCCGCGCCGATGCTGAAGCCACCGCCCGCGCTATCGCTGACCAGCGCGCCGCCGAAGAGACCCACCGCGCCGACCACAACAAAACTGTGGCGCTCAACAAAATAGAACAGCTTAAGCAGCTCGAAAAAACGCTGAACGTCGTCACCGATTACAAAATTGGTCTCCCGACAGAAAAATTCTATGGCCTGACCATCAGCGACGCCGCCCGTCATTTCGGCGTCCAACAGGATTGGCTGTTCGCCTTCATGGACAGTGGCAAAGACGAAGTCGGAGGGGGCCTTCTCCCCATCGGCTGGATAAGCGGCAACGGCCATAGGACGATAACGAAAGCCTACGCCAAGGACGGCTCCCGGTCTGGCGGAGCCTACATGCGCATGGCGACAATCCGACTTCCCAAAGGCTACACGAAACAGCCCTATCTGACCGTCTGGGGCCTGGACCGCCTTGGCGAGCTTCTGGCTCCTATTCCGCTGGACGTGAAGAACAACCCCGCGACCCTCCAGCTCGCAAAGGACGAGCGCCGCCGTCTTCGCACGCAAAAGGAGGTTGACCGGCTGGCCGAAGACGCCCGCCAAGGAAAGCTCCCCCTGGACATGGACCCCGGAGACGACGAACCCCGCTGACGCGCAAAGGGCTCCCCACGGAGCCCTTTTTCACATCCGGCGCTCCACGCCCCTTGACTTTCCCCCAGCATATCGCCCTATAGTCAAACTATATCCCGCCCCTGCCAAACACCGGAGCCCACATGTCAGAAGACACTCTCGACAAAAACGCTGTTCTCACCGCCGTTCAGGCCATCGTTTCCGCCTATCTCGGAAACAACCAGATTCCTATGTCGGAAGTTCCGGCCTTCATCAATTCCGTGACTCTGGCGCTTACAACAAGCGACGCAGTGCCTATTGACGAACCCCTAAGGCCGTCTGTTCCGGTGAACAAGTCCGTCACCTCGGAAAAAATCACATGCCTTGAATGCGGCGCCACCTACAAATCCCTGAAGCGTCATCTGCGGACTCACCACGACCTTACGCCCAAAACCTACCGCGAACGCTGGGGCCTCCCGGCGACCTATCCGATGGTGGCGCCTGCTTACTCCAAGTCACGCAGCGCGCTCGCCAAGGAAAAAGGCCTCGGCCAGCGCAAGAAGCCTGTCAGCATGGCGGCTGAGTGATGCAGCGCGACACGCACCGGGCGTTTGAGCGGCTGGAAGACCAGGACAAGGCCGACGCCGGAGTCCGCATCGTTGAACAGCCTCCCATGCGCGCCATCGGGATGATAGCGGGGGGCTCCGCCGTCATCGTCATCGAGGTCCGAGACGTCGTTCTCGCCGACGACGGCGGGCGGGCAAAAATAGACCTTGCGACCAAGATGGTGGCGGAAATCTTCGGGATGACGAAGATGACGAAGCGCGAAGAGTTCGAGTTCGAGGATAGGAAGCCTCTGCTGTCATGACATATGTCGTAGACGCGCATACAGAAAAGTTAGCGAGACTTATCGCTCATTACCACGGAAGTAAGATGATAGTGGGAAATGAGACGTTGGCGGCAAGACGCGGGTACGGCTCATTTGGCCATTCTTCCGAGAATTATGCGGATAACCACTGGAAGGAATACGTTCAGGCGGCGGAGGCTGTTCGCGATATGATTATCGAAGACTGTTGTAGCGTATTGCGAGCAGCCCACAATGTTTGACGCCCCCTGGGCGAAGGCGAGTTCCTGATTGCGGAGTCCTGCCAAGTCGCCGACCACATGGCGGTCATGGACTGGGGCTGGAGGCGTGTTTCCCCTGGGCACTACATCCGCCCAGGGACAGAACGAGGGAACCCCAGGCCAGTCTCATACATCGATAGGGAGCACGGCATGAACGGACTTCGCGGGCGCGTCGTGCATGTGGGATACTTCCACTCATCGGAGCGTCGCCGCCTGATGCTCGAATTCGCCCAGGCTGTCGGCCTGGACTTCGCCGGGAGCTTACCGAATGACACAGAACGGGGATACATGCGAGATAGAGGAACCCAAGCCCCCTACCGCAGAACCGACACAGAGAAAGCTTCGCGCCCAGCAGCGAATGCTAGTGATTCGCTCGGAAGCGGAGCTTATTCGCGCCATTCGTGCGAACCCGAGTCATCTGAAACTCCTTTATAAAAAAGAGCTTCGCGCCGTAGCCGCCAGGGCCGCCGCCGCTCCGTCATTCGGTGGAAAGATGGTCTGGAAGAACTACGCTGAGAAGCTAAAAAAGGATTTGAAGTGGTGGGTTGTCGCCCTTGGCGTGGATGATTGACCACAAATGCTCTGCCCCCCCAACGACTGACTTTACATCTGCGGCCCCCCTTGGTAATGTGTCCTTGTTGAAACGCAAACAGCCAAAACAAAACTCTCGGGTGTAGCCTGCCCAGGAAACATCCGAGAGCACTAATCACAGAACTTGATTGCTCCTGCGCAAATGCTCTTGATGACTACATTTTGGATGTGCTATGTCATCAATTCGTATTTGTTGCGTAGGCGTAAAGGGCGGCGGACATTGAAGGAGTCCTTCTATCCAGGAGCATCAACCCACGATGTTCGCCGTCCCCACATATGAGAAAGTCTGCTTGGAGACACTTGGTCAACAAGCGCTGAATGATTGTGAACCGATAAACTCACCGTCTTCAAGCAGACTTTCTGATGTGTGGCCTTCTTAGGGTGTCTGTCAAAGTATCTGGGGACGTATTCTAGATGTTCGCCACCAGGAAATCTCAGAGTCGGGTGTAGCTCAGTGGTAGAGCCGCCTCCAAGGTGAGGTATGACGCTGGTTCGATTCCAAGCCGCCACCACACATCAAACCTATCCTCCGGGCGCAATGGGCGCTAAAGCATCGCGCGATGCAAAATGGGTGGCTTCGATTCCATCCCGGAGGGCCAATTATGCCGGGTTCGTCTATTCGGTTAGGACGCCTCTACGTAAGGGGGGTAACGATGGTTCGACTCCATCACCCGGCAAACCGCCGCCCTGGCAACCGTCAAATAATCTTTGACTGTTCCCAAGACTGCGGCCCCAGGACTAAGGGGAGGTCTGCGAACTCGCTACGGTGCTTCTCTCGGCCGACGGGTTTCACATGAGGCAGATGGCAGGTTTGCGCGGCGCCGATATGGGCGGGGTCCGAGTGGTCAGGCATTGCGATATGCCACGCGTCCGCAGTCTTTTTTATCCCGGTCATGAACGGGATTGGCGCGTTGCTCGTGTTGCGACGTGGCCTTGCTGGCGCGTGATTGGATTGCGAAGGCCAGATGGGTTGTAGTGGGTAGAATGCCCACGCGCGCCAACTTTCATTTCGGAGACGTCCTTCGGGCCGCCGCAAGCTCGTCTTTAACCCAACGGGACGAGAGATAAACGGCGGTGGGCAAGGCATACGTGTCGCCCGTTGGGCTGAAGGGCGTCTCCGCAATGAAAGAGGGAAAACCATGGACGAATATTCGCTTATCGCCGGATTGGTGCTGTGCCTCGGTATCGTGGCCCTCACCTGGGCTTTCGCAAAGCTGCTTAAATGAACGAACCGAGAGGGTACACTTACCCTGACCACCTAATAGGCGTTCAAGAGTATGCGGTCTTCTCGCCCAAGTGGGACGCCCGCTTTCTCCTGATGGCCGAAATGGTCGCGTCGTGGTCGAAAGACCCATCGACGCAATGCGGGTCCGTGTTGGTCCGCCCTGACCGGACAGTGGCGTCCGTTGGATTCAACGGAGGTCCGCGCGGAACAGACGACAGTCCGACCATCCTGGGCAATCGCCACAGAAAGCTGCTTCGGACCATTCACGCCGAAGCAAACGCGCTACGGATGTGCAAGGAAGACATGTGGGGATACCGCCTCTATGTGTGGCAACCCTGCAATATCGGGCCGTCATGCGCGAATTGCGCGGCTGAAGCGGTCCAGGCCAAGATTGGCTCCGTGGTGTTTGCGCCGGAGGAAAGTTCATTTGATGATAGGTGGCGCGACAGCTACCTTGAAGGCATGGAGCTTTATAGGGAGACCGGAACGGCGGTCATTCGCTATAAAAGAAAACATCTCCTGGACCTAAGTCAAACGGAGTGAAATATGCCGCTAATTAAAGGAACGTCGAAGAAGAGTTTCGACAAGAACATTTCGACAGAAGTAAAGGCCGGTAAGCCTGTGAAACAGGCAGTCGCGATTGCCTACTCTGTCAAAGATAAAGCCGCAAAGAAGGGCGGAAAGAATAAGTAATTGGTCCCGCGAACGTGGCGGGATACCTGACTGGAGTATGGTTCAATGGTAGAACGGCGGGCGGTAGTTCGCAGACGTCAGCTTCGAGACTGACAGCTCCGGTAGTTTTTGGTTCGGTGGCAGAGAGAATATGCGACGGGTAGGAACAGAAGGGAACAGGACGGCCTTCCAAAACGTTGGCCGGAGCCGCCTCCCGGAAACCCGTAAAGACGGCGGTTCAAGTCCGCCCCGAACCGGCCAGTTTGCAGTAGGAGGCCCATCACATGGGCGAAGATAGAAACGAGGGAGAACGAATCATGAGCCTTATTAAGGGACTTGCCCAGGCGAAGGCCGACGGAGAAGACGTCACCCTCGGGATGATTATTGCGCTGGTGGTCGCCGTGTCCCTGGGCGTGGTCGCGGTTTACGGGTTTCCCGCCATCGTCCCGTACATCGCGGGCGTCGTGGCTGGCGTGCTGTTTGAGGCGGTAATCATCCACATTCAGCGCTATTGCTGATGGGTCCGTTTCTCGGGACGGAGACGACAGCGCAAAAGCTGGCCTATCACCAGAGGGAAAAAGCGAGGTGGGAGGCGTATATCGCCTCTCCCAAGTTCAAGAAGCGGTCGAAGTCTGAGCAATCCGCAATATTGCGGGAGCCTTCGATTCATGAAGCGCAGATTAGAAGATACGAACAGGAGATGGCGAAATGATTAGACCAACCGTAGGCCGAATTGTTTGGTTCCACGATAATAAAGTAAATGACCGACACGAACCACTCGCGGCAATCGTGACTTACGTTCATTCGGATACACTGGTAAATCTTTGTGTGTTCGACCCGAACGGTGTTCCAACTCCTAAGACAAGCGTTCGTCTTGAACAAGAGGACGATAACGCTAGTCAGGAAAACGACGCGATTCCACCGGAATGGGCGAATGGCAATTTCTATTGCCGATGGATGCCTTACCAGAAGGTCCAGGCTGAAAAGACCCAAGCGCTTGCCGAAATGCACACGCATGGCCAATACGGAACGTCGCCCGGAGCGCAGAACCGCTGATATCGCCCAGGGGCGCGCTGGCTGGTGCTCGGTAGGCCGTTAACAGCTTCGCCCGTTCGAGTCGGGTCGCGTCCACCAACAACGCATAATCATAATAGGAGCCCTGCATGGCATATCCGCGCCACCCCGCATCCGACGGGAACTATCACGAAATTCCCGACGTCGCCGACCAAGTCGCCGTTGAAGCAGAAGACCAGCGCGTTGAATCCTATGGAAGCGCGCCGCTCGACTACTCCAATGCGGAAATCCCGAATGTTTCCGGGGAGACTGCGGAGCACGCCGACACGATAGACGAGAGCTTTGCTCAGTACGATTCCGACCAGGAAAACCACTGACGATTTGCCCAGGAGGGGCGCGCTCCCCTGGGCGACATGTCGGACACGGAGGGGTGCGGGGTTTGCGGTCCCGCCGCTTGGCGCAAGTTGGGCGATTCTCAAATCATCCGGTAGGGTCCAAGGTTCGACAGAAAAGGCCGCTGAGGGAAACCTCAGCGGCCTTTTTCGTGCTCTTGGATGCTTAGGAGGCGACGGCCACGGTCGATGGCGCCGCAAGCTCGGATGGCGCGACGGTATACGTCACGTCCGGCTTGCTCGCCTGGGCGATGGTGGCTTCAAGCGTGGCGGTCGATGCGCTGAGGTCGCCGGTCATGCTGGAAAGAACCGAGCCTGACGCGGTCTTGTCGGCCTTGTACGCCGCCACCTGGGCAAGCAGGTCAGCCACAAGGGCGATGGTGTTGGCGTTCGAACCGCTGGTCAGGTGCAGGTGGTTGACGGTGGTCAGGACGACGCCCAGGGCTCCAGCGACAGCCGCAACCGTGTGGAAGGCGTCAGCGCCCAGGCCCGCCGCTCCCAGCGCCATCATGACGGCGCTGACGACAAGGCTGGCGAGGTTGGTTGTGGTGGCGGTGTTCGTCACGGTGATTCCGGCGCCGGGGACTTCCTTGCGGGGAGCTACGGCGGAAATGACGGACGGGAGGATGCTGCTCATCAGGCCGATGACAAGATTAGGGAACATGGGGAGACTCCTATGAGATATGGCACGGTGCATGCCAATCCTACAGGAACCTCTGTTTTTCGATAAGCGCAGTCAGCCTACGACGTTCTGGCGAATTCTCCATGAAGCTGTTTTGCCATTAAGCAGTACCACTCATGGGCTTCCTTCGGATTGGAGAATCCATATTTTTGATACTCCGCCCCGTTCGATATTATGGCGGCTTTCCACAGCCCCTGTGGTTTATGAAAACTAACTCCCTTATACCCACTCGTGTTGTTCGAGTATTTAGCAGTGTTACATAAGTTCTGGGCGTGCGTGGAAGCCCTAAGATTTTTTATATTATTGTGCATCCCGTGCTTATCTATGTGGTCTATTTCTTTTGGGAGCCACCCATATACAAAAAGCCATGCAAGACGATGCGCTAGATAACGTTTCTTTCCTATTTGTATTGTTATATATTTTTTATCGTCAGATGGTTCTTTCTTGTGGTCTTTTCTGCTCCACCATATATTTCCTACAAACGGTTTATCTTTTGTCCTTTTATGTAGATTAGTGTTAGTCCATGTGAATAACCCAGTGTCACTATCGTAGTGTAATAATTCATGCAGCCTATCCTGCGTTAAGTCTTGCTTGGGCATATTATCATCTCTCGTTTAGTACTATACTTCGTGAGAACGCTGGGCGTCAGTAGGTGAAGAGGACGCGCGGGCGTTTGTAGCGCCCCAGGCTTACGCGGATGCGCGGCGCTTGGTACGTCTGGAGCATGAATAACCGCATCTGAGGGTCTTTCGCGGCTATTTCCTTGGCTATCTGGATATTGCCCAGGGGTCTATCCTCCCACCGCCAATAGACGATATCGGATATGCTTTCGTAGTGATGGCGGCGGGCGTAGGTTAGCGTCATAGCGCCCTCCTATATGAGGCGGAGCTGGTCTATTTCAGCCTGCATTGCGTCAAGTCTGGCCTTCGTCTTAACGACGTCCTTGAATTCTTCAAGAGAAAGCTCTTCCGTTTTAATGGTGCAGAGCATTCGTCTAAGCTCGATAAGAAAATCAGTCCGTGACGAAACGATAGCCTTTCCAGATTTTATCATGTGTAGGCATATATTCACAACCCCAAATGGAAGCGCGAGAACTGTTCCGTAGGGGCATTCAAACCATTTATGGTCGATGGTATACTTTCGGACTGCTATGATTTTATCTGTTCTTAGTCCGATAAATCCTTGTCCACGCATCTCAGACATAAAGACGTGCTGCTCCATCCCGCACATCTTCTGAACATCAGTCAGGTTGACGCTTGTCGCTTTGCCAAGAAACATGCCCAGGACTATCTGGGCGTTGCCGACCTTACCTTTTTCCACCGTGACTTCGACAGCCAGGGCGTCGGCGCGCTGGTCCGCGATAGCGCGGGCGGCGGCTTCAGCATCGGCGCGGGTCTTCTCAGCGCGCCAGCCCGCCGCCGCGAGTTCGATGGCTTCCAGCATGGACGAGGGCGCGGCGATGGCGACCTGACTCCGAAGTTCGGCTTCCATAGCGTTAAAAGCCTGGATGTACGCTCGTTTCCACTTTGCGGCTTCCGCTCCCGTGAACCCCATGGCGAGAAGAGTGAACCCGTCTCGGTCCATAGTGCACAACCTATGCTGTTGTGCACCCGTTGAATGCAACGTGTAATACCCCTCTCCAAAATTGGAGAGGGCTTCCGGGTCCTGCGCCACGATATTATCGATGGCGCGAAGAACGTGCGCATGCTGTTTCTCGAACCGCGCGGCGACATCCCGGCTGTCCGCCATGGGCTTGCCGTCTTTAATTTCAAGGGGTTTTATCTGGGGAATTATGGCGTTCGTCATGAACAGCCTCCTAAGCTGTCGGTCCTTGTGGGGAAAGCATGGGGCCGTTCGGTCAGGATCACCGAACGTTAGGCCGCTAAGCCCTATCCCACGCCCCGTCTATATTGGGTCTCCCCTGGGCAATTACAAGCCCCTCACCCGTAGAAAAACGACTTCACACGGACCTTCATCCGCCCAAAGAACCCCAGGCGCGGCGCGACCACGGGAGCAGGGGCCTCGACATGCGCCGGAGCCTCCGCAACCGCCTCATGCCCAGGGCCCGCCCGCCAGAGCGCCCCCTCCAGCTTCCGCCGCGCCGTGAGGCCGGACATTACCTTCCCACCGCCGTGGTTCCACTTCATCAGCTCCGACGGGACAGCCGCATAGTCGCCTGCATTGAGCCGCTTGAGCAGCGTCGAGCTTGCGAGCGCGCCCTCGCCGCAGTTGTAGGTGAAGCTGACCAGGATATCGAACTGGCGCTGTGTGAGCGGAACGCGAACGTTTTTGTTCACGGCCTTCTCGGGCCGGACCATCTCATCTGCGAACATGGTCTCCGCCTCGGCGAGCGTGATGGTCATGCCCTCATGAACGCCGTGCGTGCAGCCCCAGCCTATCGTCCAGACGCCGACGCCGTCGTTGTAAGCGCGAAGCTTCGGCGGCGGAATGCGGTCCAGGCGGTCCAGGTCGCCTTCTTCTACGACCTTGATAAAATCGAGTCCTTCTTTCGACGTTCTCATAGCGTCCCCATTGTCTCATGCATCATCAACGTCATCTCGCCCACGGCCTTGACGCCGACAGCGCCGACCGTGCAGTGAGACGTAGCCAAATCATAATAGACCGCGACGACGCCCAAGCCGATGATTTCGCCGGACTTGGCGCGCTCCAGCAGGTCTTCAAGCCGGAGCACGACGCTTTCATTCGCCTGCCGCAGGTCGATGACGTCGCCGTTGAGTGAACGGATTTCCGCCGTCGGCTTCTCGCTCATTTCGGGCGCTCCCGGATACCCCTCGCGGCTTCCCGGAGAATGCTCACCTGGGAAAGCCACGTATTTATCTGGCCGATGACAGCGCCCTGGGCTTTAGCGCAAGCCAGGGTGTCCGCGATAAGGCCGTCAAGGACCCTCGCGCACGCCTCCCGCTCCGCCAGCACAAGCGCGGCGCTCGCTTCGCCGACCTCGGTCAGCGCGGCGCTGAACCTGTCTGCGATTGCCTGCTGGGCCATCTCGTCCATGGCCGCGTCAATTTCCGGGCCTGACATTAGCGCCCCTCCTGAACAGCCTTGGCGACCACGGAGCGCCGCGTTTCGACCTCCGCAACTCCATCTTCCGCCCCCTCTGACGCGCGAACAAGCGCCTCAAGTTCTGCGATTTGCACGTCAGCGTCACGAATTTCAACCGAAAGGTCAGCAACTTTTTCCAAAGCCTTCGCTCGGAGTTTTTCATTGCGGCTCCTCGAAATCGAGAGTTGCGTAATCCGCGCCTGGGGCGAGTTGTTGCAAGTCCTGTAGTCCATTTAGCCCCCCATGATGTCGCGCATGGCGTCCACGCCAATCTTGTTCAGCATCTTGTCGAACTCGGCTTCGCTCATGCTCGCCAGCGCTTCAGCCGTCGGCATGTTGGTGTCTCCTGGAGAGCCGGAGCCGCCCGACAGGGTCGCGCCGGCGCGGGCCTTGGCCTTCTCCTGGGCGGAGAGAGCATCCACGGAGGTCTTAGCCGCTTGCTTGGGCGCTGGGGCGGGCGGAGCGGTCTCGGTCTTCACAGGCGCCGCTTCGGCCTTTCGATAGCCCTTGGCCCTGGCCATGTTGTAAATCAACTCTGCCGGGCGCTTGTTCATCCGAAGGGCCTGAATGACGATGTCCCGCTCTTCCTGGATAATCTGCTGTTTGCGCTGCGCCGCGTCCGTCATGCCCAGAAGCTCAAGCTCCGCCGCGCGGGCGTTGGCGAGATGCTGATAGGCGTCTCCAAAGTCCGGCGTCGCCTGGGCGTAGGAGATGGCGTCGTTGCGGTAATGGTCCTGGAGCTGCTGTTCCGCCATCTGGGCTTGCGTCTGCTTAACGCCTTGCGTGGCCTGCGTTTGTGACGCCGCCAGCCGCCGTTGCATCTGCGTGAACGCGCCGAAGATGTCAACTTGCGGGTCGATGTCTGGCGCGTCGGCGGCGTAGGGGTCCGCCTGGGCCGCCTGCTGGGCCTTCTGCTCCGGCGTCGGCTCTTCCGGCGTATTGAGCGCGGCTTCCATGATGGCCAGACGCTCTTTAAGCTGGGCGGCCTCAACGGCGGCGGCTTCTCGGGCGGAGCGCTCGGCCTGGAGCTGTGTTTGAAGCTCCTTGCCCTTCAACCGCTCCTGATGAAGCGCCTGATGGGGAACGAAGCGACCCTCCTTCTTCTGCTGGGGCTTGCCTTCCGCGTCAAGCATCAGTTCGCCGGGGACAACGTCATCATCCGGCGTAGGGATGGCGTTCGGGTTCGCCTGTGGCGTCTCGTCGGCGGCGGGAACCGGCTCCGCATCAGCGGTCTTGGGCGCATCTGACGGGGTTTCCTTGGGCGAATCGGAGTTGAACAGCCCCTCGGTGTCGGAACCGTTGGATTCGAAGTAAGCTTTCTCTGCGGGCGACAGAACCTCAACCACGGGAATTGATGTTGAAGTCTCGGTCGAAACGGTGGCGTTCTCGGTCATGTGAATTTTCTCTCGGTTTCCATGCGTCGTAGGGCTGATTCCATTGTTTCGCCGGGGAGCATTGTCCAGCCGCAGCCCAGGCACCCGCCCTTCCACGAACCGGAGCGCTCGCCGACCTCATTGTCAAAGTTGACGTCGATGCTGTTATCCGTCCACTCCGCAAACCGCGTCCAGGTCAGCCATTTGCGGCGGCGGATGTCGCGACGCGCGCTGACTTCGGCGTTTACGGTCTGGACGTCGCCGCCGCGCAGTTCGTAGCGATAGGGAAATGTCAGACGCTCCCGGCCATCGGGGTCTTTAAGCGGCTCGCCGCGCCAGTCCGTCGTTTTGTCGCCGAAAGCGCCCTTCTCCTCCCAGGAGCCGACGAACGGAGCCCAGGAGCCGTCAGGACGGCGCACCTCGGTGCGGACGTGAATCCAGTTGACGAACGGAAGCTCCCAGATGCGACAACGGGCGCCCCAGTGCGCGTGAATAGCGTTTCCCAGTCCGCTCCCGAAGTGCAGCGTGGCTCCCCAGGAGTCCTGTTCCCCGTAGCGTGGGTATCCGTCTTTATCTAGCGCGACGGGACGCCTGGGCAGGGGAAGGTGCAAGAATATCGCCAGCGGGAGAATGTTGACGTGAAACATCCATGGATAGCGGTAATCACCCTCAATCCCTGAATTTATAAGCTCAAGGCCAAGGCCCCAGTGTCCAAGCGATACCTCAAATATCCCCGGCCATCGTATCATTTTTCTCTCAAAGTACACCTTCCGGCGAATAAACCGTGGGATTAGACTTTCCATGCGCATGTGGGCTCCTGATTTATGCTTATGTTAACGCTGCATTGGCGATGGGGCTCCTGCCCCGCCTCCTTGCAATGCCGCCAAAAGTTGTTGAAGGACTTCGGGCGGGAGATGCTGCAATCCATCGAGCGGGCCGCCGCCTGTAGGGGCGAGCGGTTGCGCGGGCTGGATTGCGGGAAGCCCTGGGGCCGCGCCAACGCCTGGGGCCTGTCCGCCGCCCGGATGCGGCTGGCCAAGCGTGGGAAGGTCCATGGGGCCGGGCGTCGGTTCAGCGGGATTCGGCGGCGAGAACGGGGCGGAAATGGGTCCGGCATGGCCGCGCTCGTTCAAATACTGGTCCACCTCCATTGCGATGGCGTCGCGCTTGGCGTGGTTCACCGCCGTGTCGCCAGCGGCGGCGGCGGCCTGGGCGAGCGCCAGGATGGTCTGGGCCTTCGTCTTGTCGATGTTGGCGCGGTCCACATCGGTCAGCGGCTTGGGCTGTTCCACGGCGGGCGCCGGGATAATCCCCGCCGCGTGAGCCTTGGCCAGAAGCTCCTGGGCCTTGGCTTGGTCGAGCTGAATTCCCGCCACGGCGCGCTGGGCGTTGGCCTGCTCCTTGGCCGCCTGGGCGTTCTGGAGAGCTGCGGCGGACTTGATTGCGTCAAGCTGCGCCTGGGCCGACTGCATGGCCATCGGGTCAGGCTCTTTGTTGATAAGGCCCTTGAACGTCTCCACAAGCTTTGTCGGGAGCGGCGAATATTCGAGAATCGCCACAACGGCCTCCGGCGTCATCATGGCGGAGAACACCGGAAGCATGTCCATGACCATATTCCAGGTCTCCTGCTTCTGGTTTGGCGAGCTGGGCGCATCATCGATGATTACGTCATATTTGCCCAGGGTCTTCTCGCGAATCAGCGGAACCATCTCGAATCCGTCTTCGCCGCTAATGCGGATGATGCGCCCGTCAGACAGGTATTCCTGAATGAAGACGAGGCGGACGCGGCCAACCTGCTTGCGGAACCGGCGCAAGGCGTCGAACAGGCCAGCCAGGATGGTCATGGCTGCCTCTTTGCGCTTCTGCTCCAGGATTCCTGGCTGATTGGTGTCCTTCTGGCCAAGCAGCTCAAGGTTAATGCCGGTCACGTCGCGAATCGAGCTGATGGCGAATTCCAACAACTGTTGGTAGGCCGTTGGAATTCCGGCCCCAGGTTTAGCGGTGATTTTGCCCTTGCTGATAGCGCCGGGAGAAACCCAGGTTATCGAATCCGGCTGCGCATAGGTCTCTTCCGCCTCCCGCTGGTCAGGGAACGCGTCTTCTTCAGCCAGGACGCCGCCCTTGGCCGTGGTGTTCAGGATGTGAAGGGTCTGGCTCAGCCACTTGTTCGCCCACATCTGCGGGTCGCGCATCAGGCGGACAAGGCCAAACCAGACGCCGCGATTGCGGTCTTTCTCGCCAGTGATGCAATTGAACGTGAATCGGTCCTCGCACGGGCCTTGACGGACGCCGCCCAGGATTTCGCCGCCCAGGAACGCCTGCTTGTAGACGCGGCGCGTCATCGGAACGGCCTTGATATTGTCCTTTATGCCCAGGAGCGTCGCCCGCTTGAGCAGCGTCATGTACTGCGCCTCGGTCATGTCGATAGGGCGCGGCGATTGCGGGTCCGCGACGCGGAAATAGCGCTCGCGCTCCCACCACTGACACTGAACAATGTGGACTTCGGCGTTCCGGTCGAAATCGCCTTGGCCTGGAAGGGTTTCCGTGTTGCGGAACCGCTTTTCCTCGTATGACTTCGTCGGCTCCGCCTGACCGGCGAACTTCGCCCAGGCGCAGTCCATGTCTACGGCGGTGTAACCGGGAAAGCGCGCCATCGCCTCGGATAGGGCGAACTTGCGGACGCGCCACATGCGCCGGCTATCCGACAGGTTCTTGGCGCGGGCGTCCTTGTCCCAATACATTTCCATGGGGTCTATGCGTTCTTCCCGGTAGACCCCTTCCGGGTCTTCTTCAAAATCCAGACGGCACTCTGTCCAACCCATTCCGACGATTACTGCATCTTGGAAAGCTTCTGACTGTTCATCTTCAGCGTCACAGCAATCGCCCATCCATTTACTTGCCTGATTAAGAAGCTCGTTCGCCTTCACGGCGCCGGGTTGCGTCCCCCTGGGCAAATAGGTGGTCTCATGGCGTCCGTTGATTTCTATGCCCGCGATGGACTTGATAATCGAGAGGGCGCGGTTGAAGACGATGGCGGGTCGCCGGTTTTCCTCCAGGACGCGCTTGTCCTCTGGGCTCCACTGCTCACCGGCGACGAAGTCGTATTCCTCATGGGCGCGCTTGCGCCACTCGGCGGAGTGGTTGGAGTCTTCCTCAAACCAGTGCCGCAGCACGTTGTAGAGCACGTCCTCTTCAAGCTTCGACGGCTCCGCTAAGTTCGTCTGGTCAACGGGCTGCGCATTGGTTTCGGCCATGGGATTACACCTTCTCTTTCGCCTTCTTCGGCTTGGCTTCCGTCAATGCGGAGGAAATCATCTTCACGAGAGATTCCCTCGCCTTTGGGTGGAGCAGCCCATCAAAATAGTATCTGTTTTCGGCAATCCATTGGCTGACTATGCCGTCGGCCTTTTCATCGGGGTTCATTTGCTTAGGGCTCCTGGGCAATCGACCAATGCATGGGACGACGCCACCATACCAACAGTTCGCGTTTTCAGCATCATACAACACTAACGGCTATAAATGGAAAAGCTCAAGTCTTTACGCGTCGAGTCGAATGTCATTCCGTTTCCGTCCAGGGCGAGCGCTCCGCCATCGGGAGACGACCTGGATGGCTGTCGCGGCATGGCCGTTGCAATGCTGGCCTCGATTGTGATGTTTTTCGCGGCGTTTGTCTTGTGGCAGGTCTGTTGATGGTTGATGCGGAACGGCCAAGGGCTGATTATGGCGTCGAACGTGCTCTGTTGGAACCTCCTCTCCTACGTTCGACCTCCTGCTGTTGACAGACTCGCAAGCCCCCTTCCCCTGCACGGAAGGGGGCTTTTCTTTTGCGGCAAGGGTTCTTGCAATTTATGCAAAGTGCTCCCATGTTGGAAACGTTGAGCCCCCTGCTGGCGCGCGCCGTGGCTTCTAATCCAACGGTGGCCGGTTCAATCCCGGCGAGGCTCGCCAAGCGAAGGCGCGAAAGCGCGGGGAACGATAGGGCGCCCCCAGGTAAGCTCAAGTCGCCAATAGCTCAAGCCGCAGGACTGTAACATGTTGTAGATACGCCAGAAGTCCCCCAAAACCTCCGATGACAGCAGCGCTCCCCAACGCCATCACCGGAGGATGATATGAAACCGGATTTCCCGAAACTGAAGATTAAAATTAAGTCCCTTGCCTATGAGGCCCAGGCCATCCGCAAGGAAGAGCGTGCGACCGTCCGCGTCCGCGTCGAAGACGGCATTGCGCCCCCACGCTTTGCAATCAGGCTCAAGAACCCGCGAGGAAGCTCCCTGGGCGACGACCTCTATTTCCATCGCACCTTGGACGTCCGCAAGGAACAGCGCGCCACGCTCATCGCCTACGGCTTTCTGCGCGGCGTTCCGTATGCGGCCCTTGAGCAGGGCGGCTATCAGCCCGATGGGGACAGAGAGCAACCGAACTGGGGACGCGTGCGGGAGATGGCCGAGAAATACGGCCCCTACGGCTACACGAAGACGGAGCGGGCGCAAGCCTGGGCCGACATCGTGGCGTGGCGCGCGGTCCCTGCTTTGCCCAGGGAGAACCTTATCCGCGCCGCCGTCGCCGTCGCGGGGATTGCGGCGCTCCTGGGCTGAGCGTCAAATCTTGAAAGATAAAAAAGTGAGGCGGCGTAAGGGATTTCGCCGCCTTTCGCTGTTTTTAGGGCTGTTCAATCAAATGAAAATCAAATAGCGCCGCCCCAAAATAAAAATAAAACAAAGGGCTTTACATCTGCCTGACGGCCTGCTACATAAGGGGTGTCACAGCAAACAATCACCGTCGCACGGAGAGCGCAATGACTGAAAAATCCCCGTGGCTCCACATTCTGTCCAAGGAAGAACTCGCTGATCACTATGCGCTTATGGCGACATGTGACATGCGTTTCTCCAACAGTCAGCGTGAATTCTATGAGCGCCAGACGGCTATTCAGCTCCGGGGACATATCAACGCCGCGTGGCACGCGAGCGATAGCTCGACCTTCCAGCTTGCCCGCAGCTACTTTTTTCACATGACCGGAGAGATACGGCAATGGCGGACTTTGAAGAAGACAATTGGTGGGCGGAAAACGCCCACATCATCACTAAAAACCCGGAGGGCTACGAGGCCGGAAAGGAAACGTTGTCCTTTCCTAAACTGGCGAAGCGTGGACAGGCATTCTACACTGGACGCGTCCATGAACTTCGCGGGGAGGGCGCTATCGTCCATGTTCAGAGGCATGAGGTCATAGCGCAATTCTATCGATATAGCACGAAGCTCTGCTACGGGTGGCACAAGTTCAACACATCTGACTTCGATATTCATTATTACGAAGAATGCTGCTTTGGAGAGAGCACGAATGTTTGAGGTTATACGCAAGCCGCAACGGGTGATAGTTCTTAAGACAGAGGCCGACGTTAAGCAGGCCAAGGAAACATTATGGCTTTGCATGACACTCATGGAAAACCATTTCATCGCCATATGCGAGAAGGGCGACGGAAGCGCCATCAAAGAGGCGTGTGAAGCTCGCTCCATGCTGCAAGACCTCCTGAACGCAACCGGAAACCCTGGGGAAATCTGATGACCATCTATGTCACATACAACATGAAAAACGGCCTTCTATCCGCCGCCCACGAGCTTAGCGCCTCCGTGGCGGGCGTGGACTTCGACGCCATCAAAGGCGACGGAGAGCCCTATCGCCTGTCCGTGACGACCGCGACGGACGCGCTGGCCGCCATTATCGTCCGGGTGTCTGAGGAAGTCACGGCGACGCCTGGGGCGCTCCAGAACCCCAACATTTGGAATGAGGCGCTGGCCGCCATCGAAATCGGAGAACTCATGGACGGGCGTCTGGGAACGCCTGAAGAGGCAAAGACGAGCGTCGGAGACGCCGGGTCTTTCCGTGGCGACTACATCGGCGACATTGATGGCCTTGCCGGTCATTCCGCCGACGTCATCGTCACGACGGAGGGGACAGAGGCCAAGTTCACCGGGACGGGAACGGGTTATGACAACACATGGACGGAGTTTCCTGACTCGGCGTTCATCCCGTCAGGACGGACGCACCAACAGGAAGACGGCGCGGCGAATATGGGCGGGAGGGATTGATGCGGGCAAAGATTTCTCTGTTCGCCAACATGCAGGAGAACGCGGACAAGTCCGAAACGTGGGAGTTCGGCGCGGTGTTCCTTGGCGTCGAAGTCGCATACCGGCGATGGGACGCGCCGGAGGGCGTTACATCCCTTCCCATGGCGCTGATGGTTGAGGTGATTAATGAGGTGCAGGCGAATATCCGCGCCCAGCTCAAGAGGCCATTCAACATCGTTGAGCTGGGGGACGACTACGTCATTCTGAGCGACGCCAACGCCGTTTCGGATATGGGCCTTGCGGCTCACCCCGCCGTGCTTACCGCAATTCAGGCCGCCCGGGCGGCGAGAGCGAAAAGAGAGAACCGCTGATGCGCGTCACAATCGAACTCTGGTCCCGCGTCGAAAAAGGCGCTGCGACTCCGTACTGGACGGCGGGACAAACACCAGCCCATTCCGACAATTACTGCATCTTGGAACGCTTCTGATTGTTCATCTTCAGCGTCACAGCAATCACCCATCCATTTACTTGCCTGATTAAGAAGCTCGTTCGCCTTCACGGCGCCGGGTTGCGTCCCCCTGGGCAAATAGGTGGTTTCGTGGCGTCCGTT
>JGI20214J51650_10000091_pt1 | contig 52000 bp, 47 predicted proteins | sample WetSurMetagenome_FD_51650 | JGI IMG/M metagenome (IMG submission 51650)
CGGCAGGACGTAGTGGTCATCTGCGATGAGGACTTCCGTTACAAACGCAAGGAGCGCAAGATGGGGCATGTCGCCATTTTTGTGGTGGACGGCTCGGGCTCCATGGGCGCGCAGAAGCGTATGATTGCGGCAAAGGGAGCGGCGCAGTCGCTGCTCATGGACTGCTACCAGAAACGGGACATGGTCTCGATGATCGTGTTTCGCAAGGACCATGCGGAGGTCGTGCTGCAGCCGACTGCAAGCGTAGAACATGCGGTCCGAAGGCTGAAAGAGATACCTGTGGGCGGGAAAACCCCTCTTGGCGCGGGACTTCTGGAGGCTTATAACCTCATAGAACGTATCGGCAGGAAAAAATCCGAAACCAGATTTCTGGTTGTCCTCATTACAGACGGCAGATCGAACCAGGCGATAAGCGACATGCTGCCGGATGAAGAGATAATGCGCATTGCAGCGCTCCTGAGGGAACAGCCGGGGCTGGATATAATTGTTGTGGACACGGAAGAAAAAGGCAGGTTTGTCACCGCCGACCGCGCCGCCTCTGTAGCCGCCATGCTTAATGCGGAATATTATCCCATTGATGATCTTAAATCGGATGTCCTGGTTGATCTATTGGCGCCAAGGCTCAGGTCCGCGGATGCGTGAAGGCGCTTGATCTGATTCATAACCAACAAAGTGATAGAGTTGGAGAAATTGGAATAAATCGCCATAATAGCGTTTTTAACACTGACATTACGGGCTTAATTCCAATTGAAAATCTATATTGACTCCGATTATTTATATGTTTTATTAACAAATAGAAGAGGATACTTGAGGTTGACAAAACATGAGTTGGATGGCAATATTAGACAAAATAGCCAATTAGGCTAATATGTCTAATGGGAGGTCAGCCTATGAAGGGATCGACGGCAAGCGAGGCGAAGAATAATTTTGGGCAATTAATAGATACTGCTATGGTTGAACCTGTCGCCATCGAGAAAAGAGGCAGGCGAGTTGCCGTTCTTATTTCTTATGATAAATCATTACTGTCCGGTTAAAATAACGACTCTTGCGGGCATGGTTCACGTGAGCAAGTCAAGAAAAGCGTTGACAGTACAAGGCTCTTTTAAGTGAAAGAGTCATGGTCTTCCAGTTAAGATAGTTTTATCGAGAACAAACTTAACTAAGGAGGAAGAACTATGACACAAAGACAGCATATCATTTCCAGAAAGCTCAATATACTTGAGCTTGGCCAGACATTGGGAAACATCAGCGACGCCTGTCGGAGATTGGGCGTAAGCCGTCAGCACTATTACGACATCAAACAAGCAATCGAAGAAGATGGACTGGAAGGTCTTCTGTGTCATTTTTTGGTGTCAGGCTTGCATGTATGCAAGTAGCTCTTTCCTCGCCATCTTTAACCTCTTTCGCCCCTGCATATATTTATTTGAAAAAAGGCATGGAACCTTGCCGCACCGGCCCCATGCCTTTAGTAAAATAATTCTCTTCGCCTATAACAAAATACTTACTGTGCAATATTCATGCTTTTTTTGCCCCATACTGTTCCGTCTTAATTCGGCTCTTATTCCAGGCCCCGTCTGTAAGCTTCATAGTCTTCTGCAGGCTCCGAAATCCTGTACCTGATCGCCTTGATGTCAGACCGGTCTTCCAGCAACTCCCCTATCCTGTTTAGTTCTTTAAAGTCAATGACCGCAGCCACTTTGCGGCCGAGATCATCGGTTATATATTGCTTAATCTTTATGGTCTCTTTCTTCTGCTTTATCAGAGTGGACATACAACCCCCCGATTAATATTGTGCATTATTATACCATATAGCCAAGCTGTAGCCCCCCTGGGCTATTGCCCGGCAGGGCATCGTAATCTCGCCCTTGTGCAGAATATGGGGGCCGGCCCAACAGACAGCGACCGAGTTTACTATTTCGCCCTCAGTTTAATATGTTCCTGCTCCTGCAGCGCCTTCAGGATTCCGATAATGCTATCCATGCGGGGATTACCTTTCGGGCCGAGCATACGGTGAATGCTCCTGCTGTCTTTCTGCGCCTTTTCTGCAAGGCTGGGGAAAGAGTCTACTTACTGGATCTTTACATCGGGAAACGAATCAACGAACCGCACATTGGTGTTTGGAAATGAATCGACTATCTGCTTCAGCCCCTAGCCCCTTACCTGCCCTGCGGTTTTTTCCTTGATATACTCAACAAGAGAAGAATGGAGTTTCTCGACCTCTGCGTCAGTGAGGGTCTTTTCCCTGGACCTGTATCTGACATTGAAGGCAACGCTTTTCTTGCCCTCTTCGATCCCCTTGCCCTGATAGACGTCAAAGATAGTTATATCTTCGATCATTTCGGACGGATAAGATTTCAGATGGCCGATTATTGCAGCCGCTTCAATATTTGCGTCGAGAATTATTGCGGTGTCCCTTTCCACAAAGGGATATTTCGGCAGATGTTTGAATGTTATATTTTTCTTTGATGCAGATATGATTGAGGCCATATCCATTTCGAGCGCGATTATCGAAGGTTTATGCGCTTTTATATCAAGCCTGTCGGTGACTTCCGGCGAAAGCGCTCCGATGTATCCGACCTTCTGTCCGCCTATAAGTACATCGGCAGACCTGCCCGGATGCAGGAAAGGCTCTTCAGACCTCACATAAGACAGATCGCCTGCGCCTATGCTCGAAAGCATTGCCTCTACCACACCTTTTAGGATATAAAAATCAGCAGCTTCTTCCTTATAAAGAGATCCGGACTTTTCCCTGAAATAGATTGCGGCAATGCGTTCTTTTTCATCCGGAAGCGGACCTGATCCACTGTCTTCAAATACACGCGAGATTTCAAAGAAACGAAGGTCCCTGTTGCCGTGAGATATATTATGTGTAAGGTTCCTGAGCAGAGAGGGCAGGATTGTAGTCCTCATAAACGCCTCTTCTTCCCTGAGAGGATTCATTATCTTCACAAGTCTTCTGCGGGCATCGTCCTGAGGGATGGAGAGCAGATCGAGATCATTTGAACCCATGAAGCTGAGGTTTATTGCCTCGGTGAATCCGCTCTTCAGGAATGACTGTCTGATATCGCGTTTGATGCCGGTCGCATAAACATTGTCCCTGAGTCCTGTGCCGCCGATGATTGCCTCGGGAAGTTCAGCCGGTATCTTGTCATAACCATAGAAACGCGCAACCTCTTCGATAATATCGGCCTCCATGGTGATGTCCATTCTGTAAGGCGGAATCTTCGCTATAAACCCGGAGCCCTGCTGTTCAGTGATATCGAGGCCGAGCCCCTTCAGACAGTTCAATATGGTTCCGGGAGAAAGATTGAGTCCGAGCAGTTTGTTCACCCTGTCGAAACGCACATTGATCTCCGCCGGATGAAACTGCCTGGGATAGATATCAATCTTGCCGCAGATACTGCCGCCTGCAAGTTCCCTTGTCAGCAATGCGGCCCTTTCGAGCGCCTTCTTCAGGGCCTTTATATCCGTCCCCCGCTCGAATCTGTAGGACGCGTCTGACTTAAGGCCAAGCGCCTTTGATGTGCGCCTCACAGATGTAGGCTCAAAACAGGCGCTCTCTATAAGTATATCCCTTGTGCTTTCCGTCACTTCCGTATTGAGTCCGCCCATGACGCCCGCAATAGCGACCGGCCGTTCTCCGTCCCATATCATCAGGGAATCACCGGGAATATCGCGCTCTGTTCCATCGAGCGTCTTGAACTTCATGGAAGACTCTCCGGTAATGGCCTGCGGTGTGCCCACCCTTATCATACCACCTTTAAGTGTGCCTAGATCGAAAGCATGCAGGGGCTGTCCGAATTCGAGAAGCACATAATTGGTGACATCCACAACGTTGTTTATTGAGCGGATTCCGCACTTTTCGAGACGCTTTTTCATCCAGTCGGGAGAAGGCCCCACTTTCAGATTATGAACGATCCTGCCGGCATAGCGGCGGCATAGTTCCGGCTGGGCTATCTCAATATTGAAGTCAAGCGGAGCTGTCTCTGCAACTATTTTCAGATCGGGAAATACGAGCGGCAACCCGTAAGAAACCGAAAGTTCACGCGCAATTCCGATAACGCTCAGGCAATCAGCCCTGTTCGGCGTCACATTGACTTCGAACACCACATCATCATCAATACGCTCGACAGCCTCGACTTCGAGCCCGATCATTGTGAGTTTCTCTGCAATCGCCTCGGGGGTCGCGTCGATCTTTACATAATCCTTTATCCAGTCAAGTGATACTCTCATTAGAATTGCCTCAAAAATCTCATGTCGTTTTCGAAAAGCAGCCTGATATCATCAATGGAATACTTAACCAGCGCGATGCGCTCTATGCCCATGCCGAACGCAAAGCCTGTATACATATCGGGATCATAACCCACGTTCTCGAACACCCTGGGATTGACCATCCCGGCTCCGAGTATTTCGAGCCAACCCGAACCCTTGCATACCCTGCATCCCGAGCCCTTGCACAAAATACAGCCCATGTCTATCTCGGCTGACGGCTCGGTGAACGGGAAGAAACTCGGCCTGAACCTGACAGGCACATCATGCCCGAACATTTCCTGGATGAAAGCGCTCAGCACGCCTTTCAGATGGCTGAATTTGATATCCTTGTCGACCATCAGGCCCTCTACCTGATGGAACATCGGCGAATGCGTTACATCCGCATCGCAGCGGTAAACCTTGCCGGGAGCAATGAATCTCAGCGGCGGCTTCTTCTTTTCCATCACCCTCGCCTGCACCGGTGATGTATGTGTCCTTAACAGTATGTCATCACTGACATAGAAGGTGTCCTGCATGTCTCTGGCCGGATGATCTTTCGGAATATTCAGGGCCTCGAAATTATAACTATCAAGCTCGACTTCAGGCCCCTCTTCAACGCTGAATCCCATCCGGGTGAAGATATCGATGACTTCAAGTAAAACACGGCTCAGCGGATGCTGATTGCCGAAACAGGCATATTTGCCCGGAAGCGTTATGTCAATCGCTTCGGTAATGAGGCGGCCTTTGAGTTCGCTGTTTTTGATGACAGCTTCCATCTTGTCGCATTCAGCTTCGATGAATTGTTTTAGTTCATTAATCCGCTGCCCGGCCTGTTTACGTTCTTCCGGAGCGATAGAAGAAAGTGTTTTTATTGAGGCAGTGACAAGACCTTTTTTACCAAGATACTTCACCCTTATGGCAGCGGCGTCCGCCGGACCCGCTACTGATTTGAGTTCATCTAGAAATTGTTGTTTAAGGTCGTCGCTCATATTCGGGGAGAACAAATGGGGATCAGACGCTGCCCGGCCGAAAGCCGGCTGCAGTGAAACTGATCCCGGTTTGAGTGCCTATCCTTTAACCTGCTCGACGAGTTCGCCGAAGGCCTTGGGATCGTTATATGCGAGGTCTGCTAAAACCCTTCTGTCGAGTATGACATTAGCCTTTTTGAGGTTGTTCATAAAAATACTGTATGAAAGACCAAGCGGCCTGACTGCCGCATTGATCCGGATGATCCAGAGGGACCTGAATTCGCGCTTTTTGAGCCTTCTGTCCTTGTATGCAGCGGTGAGCGCCTTGTCAACAGCCTGCGCTGCAACTCTGTATAACTTTGACCGGCCGCCTAAATATCCCTTGGCCTGATCAAGCACCTTTTTATGATATCTTCTTGTTTTAAAACCACCTTTAGCCCTTGGCATGTTTCCTCCCTCTTATACTGCAAACTCGATTACCGAATATTCAATTCGTTATCCTTAAAAATTTGGAATAGAATTTTAATCAATTAATCAATGTATAGTCAAGTCATAGACTGCAATCCGTCAAAAAAAACAGGGATACACCCAGCTTACAGGGCGCATCCCTGCAAAATAGCAGCCCCCCTCTCCCTGAACTGCCATTTTAAACTTTGTGACGCAGAGGCGTCCCGCTGCTATATAAATGTCAGATCCATATCGGAGCAGAGTTTATCCCGTCCACTTCTCCTCGGCGCTCGTTACCTGCAACTTTTTGCCGGGCTCGGGAGATATCAGGCATGCCTCACCCTCAATAGGGTTGATGACGGTGTCGCCCCAGATATCCACCACGCGCTCCTTGATCTGCAGCAATTCATACCAGCGTTTAAAACATGCTACGCATACAATAAAGATCATGACTATAACCATGCACGCCAGACCGGCGAGCAGGTAGTTTTCCTTGCCCGGGGTCAGATAGCCGGTGGTAATCTGGAGATAGCCTGCATATACGGTGATGAAGGCAAGTATAATGCCCGGCACAGCCGTAACCCACATATACCTCGCCTTGCCCATGCGGATGAGCATAGTTGTGCAAATGATGAGCGCGCTCGAAGCAAGAAGCTGGTTGCTCATCCCGAAAAGAGGCCAGATCGACCTGATATCTCCGGTATAAACGAGATATCCCCATGATAGGGTAAACAGACCACCGGTGAAGATAATTCCGGGAACCCATTTCCTCTCGTTGAACTTGGGAAAGACTTTGCCGAACATTTCCTGCAGCAGGAAGCGGCCGACCCTGGTGCCAGCGTCTACAGCGGTAAGTATAAATACGGCCTCGAACATGATCGCAAAGTGGTACCAGTATTTCATCAGCCCCTTCATATAAGGGATATAATCAAATATATATGCCATGCCGACGGCCAGGGACACGGCGCCGCCGGGCCTGCCCTGTATGTTCTCCTGGACCTCAACGGCGAGCCTGTTGAGTTCGACAGTCGGCATCCCCAGACTGGCGAATGCGGCAGGGGCCGAGTTTATCGCAAAGTAGTCGGCAGGGATAAGCACACATGCCGCTATTAACGCCATGATAGCGACAAAACCTTCAGTCAGCATGGCCCCGTATCCGACAAACAGGACGTCGCGCTCGTTCCCGACCATCTTGGGAGTTGTGCCTGTTCCGATAATGGCATGAAATCCTGATATGGCCCCGCAGGCTATTGTTATGAAGACAAATGGGAATACGGGTCCGCCCAGCACCGGCCCGCCCCCGCCGACAAACGGAGTAAGCGCAGGCATCTGCAGGTCGGGACGCACAAAAAGTATGCCGACTGCAAGGGCCACCACCGTGGCTATTTTAAGATATGTGGATAGATAATCTCTCGGGGCCAGCAGCATCCAGACAGGCAGCACCGAGGCGATAAAAGCATACAGTGGGAGAGCGATAGCAATCTCGTTCTTGTTGAGCCTGAAAAATTCGGCAAGCGCAGAGCCCGGCTCGATTGCGCCGCCAGCAAAAATCGCGAAGGCAAGTAATCCTACACCTATAATACTTGCGCCCTTCACATCACCGGGCCGTATCTTGTTCATCCAGAACCCCATAAGAAGCGCAATCGGTATGGTTGAGCCGACGACGATTATGCCCCAGAAACTATCAAACAGGGCGTTCAGACAGGCTATGGACAGTCCTGCAAGGGTGAGTATGAGTATAAAGAGAAATGCGAATGAGGCGACAATGCCTACCGTCTTGCCGACTTCCGCCTCTGCGATCTTTGCGAGGCTCTGCCCCTTGTGGCGCATCGAGGCAAACAGCACGATCATATCATGCACGGCGCCACCGAGCACACAGCCGATTATTATCCACAAGGCGCCCGGCAGAAAGCCGAACTGCGCCGCAAGCACCGGCCCGAGCAGCGGGCCGGCAGCCGCAATGGCCGCAAAATGGTGTCCATAGACCACAAATTTATTCGTTTTAACATAGTCGATACCGTCAGCGCAGGTATCGGCCGGCGTAGGACGATCTGCGCGCAATCCGAGCACCTTGTTCGCAATAAAAACCCCATACAACCTGTACGCAATGGCAAAAATACATAGCGACGCAAAGATTAGTGTTAATGCATTCATAACATTCCTCCATACAAAACTTAACGTATAAAAATATATATTGAAATGATATATATAAACGGGGCAGTCTGCAATAAAATTCCCTGAATGGCAATAAAAAAGGGACGAATGGTAATTATAGACGCTTGAACAGCAGGCGGAACGGCGGCCTTCACAGGCTGCTTAAATATTGAGATACTGCTTAAGTTCCTTTACATTATAGCGACTTACAAGTATCTCGGTTCTGTCCCTGTCATTCATTACAAGCTTGTAGCTGCCGTTGTACCAGGGGATGACCTCTTTCACATGATCAGAGTTCACAAGCGCGCTTCGATGGACACGAACAAAACCGTCCGGCTGAAGCCGGGTTTCAAGTTCATTCAATGAAAATTTAGTCCTGTATCCGCCGTCGATGGTCCTCACCGATATCTCCCCCTCCTCGATTCTCGCAAATATAATGTCTTGCGGCGAGGTGGGAATGATCTTTTCACCCTTGTAAAGCGGTATCTTTTTGTGCATATCCGCAGGTTCCGGTCTCTGATCAGTTACGTTCGACTGCCTGCCGTCCCTGGCTGAAACCTCAGTTGATCCGATGAATTTCATTGCCCGCATGACAGCCTTGTTTATCCTCTCGAATGTATAGGGCTTGAGTATATAATCGAAGGCCTCGGCATCAAAGGCCGCCAGCGCATATTTTTCAAAAGCGGTCGAAAAAATGATGAGCGGTTTTTCCGGCAGGCGGCCAAGCAGGTTCGACAATTCGAGTCCTGTCATGGCAGGCATCTGCACATCCAGAAACACCAGTTGCGGCTGACTCTCCAGAATCACGCGCAGCGCCGCCGATCCGCTTGAAGCCTCACCGACCACATCGACACAGCCGGTCTGTCCCAGCAAATATTTAAGCTCTCTGCGGGCAGGAGCTTCATCATCGGCGATAACAACTTTCATCTTCATGAAAAGGGGATGATGAATGAGACAGTGGTCCCTGTTCCGGGGCTGCTCATGACCGAAAGACCGCTCTCTTTTCCATAGTGCGCGATAAGTCTCGCATTTACATTACTGAGTCCTATGCTCCTGCCGTTTGAACCGGCAGGCCCGGAAGCGTCTGTAAACAGGTCGCTGACATACGCCTCTTCCATACCGAGCCCGTCATCTGTTACCGAAACTTCAACAGACCCGTTGACCCTCCGCGCAGAGATAATGACCTCGCCGCCAAACTCTTGCGGCAGGATACCATGCTTAAGCGCGTTTTCGACAAGAGGCTGGAGAATCAGGGGCGGCAGTTTGCATCCCATTGCGGCAGTCTCCACTTCACACGTGACCTTAAGCCTGTCCTCAAACCTCGCCTTTTCGATGCCGATATACGCCGCACAATGCTCAAGCTCTTTTCCGAGCGTCACATTTTCGGCTCCCGGATTGATATTCCGCCTGAAAAACTCTGCCAGTTTCTGCAGCAATTCGGCTGCCGTTTCAGGACTGGTCCTGACATGGCTGATGATCGTGTTGATTGCATTGAACAGAAAATGCGGGTTGATCTGGGCCTGTAGGGCCTTTATCTCAGCGTCCTTCAGCATCTTTTTCTGGTTCTCGACCTCGGCCAGTTCGAGCTGGTTCGAGAAGAGATGCGCCAGTCCATTCGCAAGTTCTATATCAAGAGGGCTGATGCGGTTTTCATTTACACGGTAAAGCTTGAGCGCCCCTATGCGGCTGCCGCCCATTTCGAGCGGCACAATAATAGTCGACCCGAGCCTGCATTTGTCGTTGCTGCAACCTACTTCAGCCCGAGTCTCTGCCACACTTACAACGCCGTCCGCCATCGCCTTCCTGGTGGCGGCGGTCATCAATTCTATTCCGGGTTTATGGTGGTCCTCACCGACTCCCTTGTGAGCCAGTATCGTCGAATCAGTCGTAATGGCCACCGCATCCAGATCCGTCATCTCAAGGATAATGCCCGCTGTCTGCAATGCCGATTCCCTGTTGAGTCCGTTCCTGAGAAACGGCAGCGTCCTGAGGGCAATCTTGAGGGCGGTCTGCGCCTGAAAAGCAGCTACTCGTTCCTGTTCACGTGAGACCGACGCCATGAGTTCGACAAATATCGCCAGGCCGATCGAATTGGCTATGATCATAGGCACAGCAATAAGACTTACAAGGTTAAGGGCGGAGTCAAACGGTCGCGCAACCAGAAGTATTATCATCATCTGGAGGACCTCAACCGCAATGCCTGTAACCAGCGCGGCAACAGGATCAAAGGTCTTTCTCCTGATCCGTGAATAGAGAATACCGCCTACAACTCCCTCGGCAACTGTAGCAATACAGCATGCCACAGCGGTAAAGCCTCCGATATCAATAAGCAGGCGGTGGCCGCCGGCGATAATTCCGGCGCCAAACCCCACAAGCGGTCCCCCGAGTATGCCGGCGATTGCCACACCCACAACCCTTGAATTCGCGATCGCATTCTGGATAGGCACACCAAGATATGTGCCCGCTATACCTGCCACCCCGAAGAAAACAGCAAGCGCGATCTTTTCTTTACGACTGGCCGTGCCCGTAATCAGCCTTTTCACGCTTTCGAGCCGCATGCAAAAAATGAAGATTATGGCAAATATACCAAGCCGCTCTATAAGGCTTATGAATAGATCAAACATTATTGATTACTCCCCGTATTGCAAATGACCGCAAGCCACGGCCCCGCCCGATGTGTAATTTTTATATTAACGCATATCCGGTATTACCGGCAATATATAACGGCCCGAAACATTCGCCGGAAGATTTCCTGAAATACAGTCCCAGGCGCTGTCTGCAGAAATGATTTTGCTTTTTTCCACATTACCTTATAAAATCAATTAAGTATGGATATTATTACATCTCACATAAATGCCGACTTCGACTCTCTGGCATGCGCTATTGCAGCGAAAAAACTCTACCCTGACGCGCTGATCGTATTCCCCGGTTCGCTGGAGAAGCGCGTGAGGGATTTTATCGAGGTCTTTAAACCCATTGAAATAAAGAAACTGAAAGACATTTCTTTGGACAAAGTCTCGAGGCTGATCATTGTCGACACAAAGCATCCCGACAGGATCGGCCCCTTCAAGGACCTGCTGACAAGAAAAGACGTCGCAGTGCATATCTACGATCACCATCCTGTCACGCCGGACGATATAAAAGGCTCCATTACCGTTATTGATGCGCTCGGGGCGGCCTCCACCATATTTGCGGATATTATCCAGAAAAAAAAGTTTCAGATCACGCCGATAGAGGCTACGCTTCTCTGCCTTGGCATATATGAAGAGACCGGCTCGCTTATGTTTACATCCACCACACCGAAAGACCTGATGGCTGTCGCCTTCCTTTTGAAGCATGGGGCAAACCTGAACATAGTTTCGGAATTTCTCAGGGACGAGCTGAACAGGGAATCTGTGGCCCTGCTGAATGAACTGGTCCAGTCGCTCAGGGAAGTCGTAATACACGGGGTGCGCATACGCATCGCAAAGGCGACTACTGAAGGTTTCCTCGATGTGTCTCCCCTCACGCACAAGATAATGGACATGGAAGACCTCGATATGGACGCCCTGATTATGCTTGTCGGGATGATAGACAAGATAGTAATCATTGCGCGGAGCAGGGCGCCTGAGCTCAATGTGGCCCAGTTGGTTTCCGAGTTTGGAGGCGGGGGACATGCGACCGCAGCCTCTGCCACCATCAAAGACGCTCCGCTCAACATCGTGGAAGAGAGAATAATCTCGTCCCTCAACAGAGTGATCAGGCCCATGAGGTTTGCAACAGATGTAATGACAACCCCTGTAGTCGTAATATCCGGCGACAGCAGCCTGAAAGACGCTGAAAACATGATGACACGTTACGGNGTGAATGTGCTGCCGGTGACAAAAGAAAAGAAATACCAGGGGATCATAACCAGAGAGATCGTCGAGAAAGCCCTNTTCCACGGGTTCGGAAAGAACAGGCTGATAGATTTTACAACCACCGATGCCATAACTGTTTCACCNGACACCTATCTTCACGAAATAGAAAAAACCATGATAGAAAATAATCAGAGATTCGTGGCGGTCATGGAGAGCGGCAATATAGTCGGCGCAATTACCAGAACGGATATCCTCAGATCGCTTTATGAGGATGTGCTCAAGAAAAGCAGGTTCAGGCCCGATAGCGCCAGAAAGGACGAGGGCTTCTTCAGCTTCGGACGCAATGTTTCCCTCCTGCTCAGTGAGGCGTTTCCCGACGACCTGAATGAGCTTCTGTCCGTGGCGGGCGCCCTGGCCGACGATCTCGGATATGGGGCCTATCTTGTTGGAGGTTGCGTCAGAGACCTTATCAGGAGGCAACAGAATCTGGATATCGATATCGTTATCGAAGGCGACGGCATCGATTTTGCAAAAAAACTGGCCGGACAAATCGGCGCAAAGGTCACCATCCACCAGGTATTCAGAACTGCCGTCGTCAAGAAAAATCATTTCAAGCTTGATGTCGCCACTGCGCGCACAGAGTATTACGAATCTCCCGCGGCGCTGCCCAAGGTTGAAACATCCTCTTTGAAGAGAGACCTCAACCGCAGGGACTTTACCATAAACACCCTTGCCATCAGGATAAACAAAAGGGATTTCGGCCTGTTGATAGATTTCTTTGGCGGGCAGCGAGATCTGAAAGACAGGACCATCAGGACGCTGCATAACCTGAGCTTTGTGGAAGATCCGACAAGGGCGTTCAGAGCCATACGTTTCTCTGAACGCTTCGGTTTCAAAATCACGCGTCACACCGAAAACCTGCTGAAACTCGCAGTGAGGATGAATATCTTCGACAAACTTGCAGGGACGCGGATTTACGATGAACTGGACCTTATCTTCAACGAGACCGATCCCATAAAATCCCTGAAGAGACTGGGCAGCTACGACCTCCTCAGGGTAATACATCCCAAGCTCGCATTTACGCAGGACCTTGAGGTCATCATGCAGTCGGTCCACAACACCATCTCGTGGTTCGATCTCTCGTTTATCGACGAGACCTGCGACAGGGGACTTCTTTACATTATGGCCCTTCTCTATGGATTGAACAGGGATGAGCGTGAGGCCGCCATGAACCGTCTCGCGGTAGCCGAAAAGACACGGGCTCTTTTACTGAAAGGTTTTCAGGCCGAAGAAAAGATAACCCGCGGACTGATTCCGGGCAACGCGGTAATGAACTATCACCTGCTCTCCGGATGCAGCATAGAGGAAAGCCTCTTCAGCATGGCTGCGTTACAGGACAGTGAGAAAAAGAAGGCCATATCGCATTTCCTTCTCGAATCCCGCTCCATAAAGCCGCTGATAAAGGGCGATGATCTAAAGGCGCTGGGCCTGCAACCCGGCCCTGTTTATTCAAGGATATTGGGGGATGTGCTGAATGAGAAGCTTATGAAGAAACTGCCCGACAAAAAAGACGAAATCGAATTTGTCAGGCGAAACCTCACGATTTATTTGGAGAATAAAGATACCGGCCGATAGCAGCTATTTGCGTTTGTGGCAACTTAACATGCACGCGGCGGTTCGTCAGAGCAATTCGCATCTTAGGCCTTGTCTCGAACTATTACGGGTTTAAGTGGAAATCGGGAACTACCCCAACCCAGCCGGATGTCCAATAATCCCGGAATTGTCACTGGAAAGAAATATTTATTGTAAACAATCAGGATGTCCGTCATGAGCGCAATCTCTCATCCCGCCATGGTTCGACAGGCTCACCAGCCAGCGCATAATATGGCATTAACGGGGTAATTAGTCAACCGCATGATATTATTGTCATAAAGCGGATACGATATCTCCGCGCCGGGACTTCGATATGGCTACTCATGACAGCCTTTTCGGTTTCTAATGACAATTTTGGGATAAATAGTGAGAATCATATTACCGGAAGTGTCATCTTATATAGCAGTTACCATAGGGGACACTATTCTTGTTCCACCTGGAAATACTCATTCCGAGCTATTTTATTTCTAATCACGATGAAAACCAAGAGCGGCTGAACAGAATGGCCGTTACTTAGTCGGCCTTATGCCTACCTTATTGTCTTTTAACCACACCACTTCACCCGTGATGCTCGGCTGTACAATGCTCACGCAACTGCCTATCAACAGAGGCGCCGCTGTAGAAATACCAATTCCAGTTTCGCTCATATTCACTATCTTGCAGCTCCACACATTCCCGTTGGAATCTGTCAGCTTAGTATTAATTGCGCATTTATATCTCGTCTTGCGCCTGTTTTTATCATAGATCACGTTTTCAGTTTTATGTGCGCTGAACACTTGTGATAAAAAACTCATTGTTTTCTCCTTTGGAATTTTTTTAAATGTTTATACAGATATGGCCCTATTCTCCCGAATACTCATTTTGGGCTGTTTGTCTTTATGTTTCCCACCTCCTAAAAACAAAAAAGCCGGGTCCGCAAAGATCTTCTCTTCTCCGCGCGACACGGCTGATAAATCACGTTTTGAAACAACCTTGGGCCTCCCCCCTCTCTCAAGAAGCTGTCCGGTCGTCTCCCAAAATGTTAACGTTTATGTTTTACAGCTTTTTCGATAAATTACCATTAACAATTCATTGCTGTCAATAACCAAATGATTATTCCCGAATCTTCAATTATTATGCAATCGTCAGACGGCGATTTTCAGTCTCAGACGCTCACGGAATTCCTGCCACAGGCAAAAGATTTTTTATCAATGGAATTCTTTAACTGTTAGTTTAGCGTTGCAATTGATTCTGTAAAAAAATAACATAACCCTCAAACCAGGGGTTTGACTCTAAATCTTCAGGCGCCTGCCATTCGCCATTTTGAATCAGTCCGATTTTAAAAGGTAAAGTTAAACGTTTAAGCGCTGGAAGATAGGCATTATAGTTGGCAACGCTTTTGCGTCCCTGATAGGTTTGGATAGTTACTTCATCAACAACGCTTTTTAATTTATTAATTGCTTCGATATCGCCATTACTGCTCCAATCTAACAGCCCGGTAATGCTAAGTTTATAACTTTCCGGCAGCTGAACTCGCAATTGGCGTAAAAAATCAACGTATTCCTGCAAATGCCTGGTTCTAACATCAAAGTCAATTTGAAGACCAATCACGGAATTGCCCGCAAGTTGCCAGCGTTTTAACCGCAAAATAAGTACCCGGGCAATTTCAGGCGTCCAGCGCAGCGTATCCGCCCGATAAACCAGCCAAACCTTACTTTCCCTAAGATGAGCGACACTCATTCCCTGCGCAATAACCAGAGCCTTTGACGTATTCTGATATTTTTTTTCAATGATTTGACCCTGCAAAATATAAAGACTTTGAGCTTGAGATACAACAGGCTGGGGTTTTACGCCTCCCCATATCCAAAATGACGAATAGTCCGTTGCCCGAACAACATCAGCGCTTACAGGCCATGACTGGAAAAGCACAAGCAATAGCGCCAGTAACGCAAGAGCTGCTAATTTTCGCGCAATAATTACCAATAATATTTGAGCGATTGCGCCCAAAGCGTATGCGCGTAACGTTTTTTTAATGTCTGAAACCAGGATTTTCTGACAGTTTTATCGACATCTTTACCGCCGCAATGGTTATATCCGGTGGGAGCATAACATTGTATCGAACGGTAGAGCGCATAAGCTTTCAGGTCAGGTTTAACGTTTGCATCGGCAATGACTATTTTATAGCCTTCACCCCTGGAGAATATTTCCCCCGGAAAATGAGATGGGGCCGAACCCAACACAGCGCCTTTGGCGTCGGATGATCGGGACGGTGAATATCCACTCAAGACAGCGTCTGAATCAAGGCCATTAGAATGAACAAAATCTCCCAAACAAATCAAACCATATGGGTCTTTTAGATTATTAGCCAATTTTCCGGCTATCGCAAGGGTGGAAGGACAACTGTAACCGTCATCGGAATTTTTACCTGACCAGGTAAAACGCGCCAATTGCGGTTTAGCGCTATAATCCATGACAGGAGAAGCCTTGTATTTGTCCGCATCACCCGGTAGCAACTTATAATCCCTGATGTAGTCGTGATAATGCCCTTGAAGTAAATCTTTATAGAGCAATGTGTATAGAGCTATATCGCGCTCCCGGGCTGAAGAGCTTTTTGATTTGATTATACGGCGAAGAAGATTTGCAGACGCAGAGCTGCGTAAAAGAATAGAGCGGATTATCGGCTCGGTAATTGGTGAATTCCGCTCAAAAACCAATTCCAAATTATTGCTGTACTCGTAGTTGAGCGCCAGGGCAAGTTGGAGTGTCTCGGACTGGAGAGGCTGTCTGGATATATGCAGAAGAGTGAGCCATAACTTGCGTGCGCCCGGATAATCTTTTTTTGCTTCAAGGGCCAACCCACGTAAGGCGAGTCGGCTAAAGTCCAAATAGGTCATATTTTCGGGAATGGTGTCAGTCAATGTTTTCAAGGTATTTAACGCATCTTTTTGCACATAGAACAGATGCGCGGCAAGTAAATATTCATACAGGGCTTTGTGACCTGCAAATACCGGTTGTTGTTTTTGCAAATCGGAAAAGCTGATTTGCTTTGTGGCGGATGAACCCGCCTTGCGCATTAATGATAAGTCGAGTGTTGCCAGCAATAATGGATTTTTTATTAGTTTGGGGTCTGCCATGACAAGGAGTTTGCTATCAACTTCCTGAGCGAATTCATTTATTGACAAATTATGTTGCGGAGATTCAGGGTTATTCAGTTGCCACGTATATTCATCGGCAAGTTTTTGCGGCTGTTTTGAAAACCAATAGACACGACGTAACAGCCCTCTGGCTGATGAGGCATAAAGACCACCCGGATATTCTTTTAAATAGGCCTTGAATTTCTCTTCCGCTTTCAGAAGAGCTTTCTTTTCAACTTTATCCAGATCCGGAAAACCTGCTGAGTCAAAAGCATGTTGCTGCGAACGGTTAAGTTCAGTGCGTCCCAGCATATAGAGCGATGCTTCCTTTAACCAGGGTTGAGCGCTGTTATTCAGATCGGCAAAACCGGACTCAGCCTCTCCATAGCGCCCTTCATAAAAAGCAGCTGCGGCGGCGAGGTACCGGATAAACTGGTTGAATGTTGAAGATGTACCGCTTTTTATTGAATTTGTATTGGGAATGTTGACGGGGTTGGATGTCCCGGATGCCGGCGCATCAACACAGCCGGGATTTAACTTTTGCCGTTCTTCGGTCAGCCGTTTCCGTTCATCCGCCGTTAAATCTTTGCTTTGATCGAGAGCATCGATAAAATCCGCTTTGCCGGTTTCATTACTGATACAGCGAGTTCCTTCACCCTTACTGACAGACTCCTTTTCATTATTTGAACTATCCGTCTTATTCCGAAAAATAAAAATGTTATTCTCAAAATTATCCAGGCTAAAGGGAACCTTGCCATAGCCATATTCTGTATTTTCTTTACTATTCGGCTTTGTTTGTAATCTTGCAAAGCCATCAGCGACCAATAGCAGTTTCAAATTAACCCGCGTATCGTTGTCCGGCGTTAAAATTGGCATATTGCTACATCGATCGTATCCGCGCTGGCTAAACGACCAGTCAGGCCCGCAGTTATTATCGGAACTCGCCCATGCAAAATTAGAGCTTAGCATACAAAGAAGCAGCAGACATAGCTTTCTTAATAACATGGGATACCCCTCCCAAAACAGATAATTGAAGTGATTAATTTAACTGCGTTAACGGGGCAAAAGCTAATCCTCAATCTCTGGAAACGGTTGACTTGGAGCCGCAGAACGTCCGGCTTGAGCCGTAGGCGCAGACCCCTCCTTAAAATACTCCTCGATAGTCTCCGATTCGCCGGCCAGGGGATCGGGCAGCAGCCCGGTTGCCTTATCCACACGAGTCCTGACAAGCCCTTGAGGGACATTGAACCCGACCGCATCGCGCCCGCTAAGGGCGCTGCTCATGAAGCGCTTCCAGACCGGCGCGGCCACTCTGCCTCCGACCTCACCATGTCCGAGAGAGTGGCGCATATCATCAAACCCAACCCATACCGCAGCCGAGAGTTCGGGAGTGTAACCTACAAACCATGCGTCCTTGTAATCATTGCTGGTGCCTGTCTTGCCTGCGGCAGGTCTTCCGATATTGGCCCTCGCCCCTGTCCCATACCTGAGCACATCCTCCATCATGGAGGTAAGCTGAAACGCGCTGGCTGCTGAAATAACCTGGGTTGATTCAGGGTGATTGCTCTCTATTATCTCTCCCCTCGCTCCGGTGATATATTTTATCGCCGTTGTTTTCATTTTGATCCCGCCGTTCGCAAAAACCGAAAACGCAACCGCCATATCAAGAGGTGTTGTCACGGCAGATCCCAGCGCAATGCTGAGATTAGACGGTATCTTACCCTGAATGCCAAGGCTTCTGGCGAGATTAATCACCTTGTCGACTCCAACATCCTTAACAAGTTTTACGGATATGATATTCCTTGAATATGCAAGCCCCGTCCTCAAACTGATAGGCCCCATATATTTTCTGTCGGAGTTTTCAGGGGTCCAGGAGCCGTAAGTGACCGGCTCGTCGACCACTACAGAGGCCGGGGTATAACCATTTTCAAGCGCGGCAGCATAAACGATGGGCTTGAAGGAAGAACCGGGCTGCCTCTGCGCCATTATGGCCCTGTTAAATTCGCTCCTTGTGTAGCTGAATCCTCCGGCCATCGCGCGCAAATATCCGGTTGCCGGTTCAACCACGGCTATGGCTCCCTCGACCTCAGGCTCCTGTTCAAGCCTGAATGTAATATTATTGCGGGCGATATTCTTGAACCTGACGAACACTACATCGCCCTTCTTCAGTATGTGGGTAAGATTAAAGTCTTTGATATGCCTTACCCTGGCTCCGGGACGATCGATAACATTGGATGCCCACATGGCGTCAGCCAAGGCCAGTTTGCCGCTGACGCCCCGGCTCTTTATAACAGCCTCTTTGGGGCCGACGGACATAACCACACCCTTTGCTATGTCTCCGGCCGTGGCGGTAAAAGAGACCCTTTCTTCATCCGAATCTTTCACATTGTCCCTTTTCCCGGCAGGTCCGCGCCAACCTTTCCTCTTGTCTACATCACGCAGCCCCTCCTGAAGCGACTTCTGCGCATATATCTGGAAACTCCTATTGAGGGTAGTGTGCACCTTAAGGTTGCCCCTGTAAACACGCTCCTCTCCATATTTCGCAACAAGATACTGGCGTATATAATCGATAAAATAATTAAAGGTCTCTGTGGAGTCCCTTGTCTGAGACAGATGCAGAGGCTGTTTTTTTGCCGCTTCAGCCTGGGCCGGTTTAATATATCCTTCCTCTACCATGCGGTTGAGCACTATGGCCTGCCGTTCCTTTGCCCTGACCAGATCGTTAATGGGAGAATAAGAATTCGGCGCCTTTGCAAGGCCTGCGATCATGGCGGCTTCCGCCAGATTGATATTGCCCACAGACTTACCGAAATAAGTCCTTGACGCCATCTCAACCCCATATGCGGAATGCCCGAAAAAAGCCCTGTTCAGATAAAGTTCGAGTATATCTTTTTTTGAGAGATTCTTCTCGATGGTCAGGGCCAGCTGGGCCTCTTTGATTTTACGGACAACCGTCTTCTCTGAAGAAAGATAGACTATCTTCGCAAGCTGCTGCGTAATGGTGCTGCCTCCTTCCTTGAGACTGAGAGACAGGATATCTTTGACCAGCGCCCTTCCGATACCCAGGTAATCTATGCCGCTGTGTTCCCAGAACCTCCGGTCTTCGACAGCTACTATAGCATTCTTCAGATTTTTGGGCATCTTTGAAAGAGACACATAAATCCCCTTCTGGAGCTTGATTTCGCCTATCAGGCTGTCATCATCCGCATAAATCTTCGTGCCGGCAGCACGGTCATACTTCTTCAGTTCATCAATGGAAGGAATGCCCATTATGAGGGCCAGAAACCCTCCGGCAATCAAACCGAAAATAATAACCAGAACAGCTATAATTATTTTCGTACGCATCCGCATATTATAAGCCCCTCAAATTCAAATTTACAACGAGCCCCGAAGCCGGTAAAGCAGAGAATTAAGAACACCGTAGCTTTATTGTATAAGAAAACTTGCGAAAACCATAATAACCTATGCCCCGGATTATCGGCCGACATGCGGCGCCTTCTGAGAATCTCCTGCCCCGGCCTTCAAATCCTCCGGGATAAAGAAATAAACCAGACCAGCCCCGATCATCAGGATGAAGGCAATTATATAGAGCGAAGCGGAAGGGTCGGATGAGATATATTTTGTCCATATCGGAACATTCGGTCCGATATAACCGCCCAGGTTACCTGTTGAATTCACCAGGCCGATGCCGGCCGCCGCCGCTGTCCCCGCAAGAAACGCCGAGGGGATCGGCCAGAAAAGCGGTATGGAACCAATAACCCCAAGCATGCCTGCGGATAAAAAGATTATCGCAAGCGCGGGAGTTGACGCGAAAACAGCGCTGAGTATCAACCCAACAGCCCCGGCAGTCATATTCAATACGTAATGTAAACGTCTCTCCCCGGTTTTGTCGGAATGACGGCTCAGGATAACCATACCTGCAACAGCCACGGCATATGGTATTGCAGTAATCAGTCCAACTCCGAAATATCCCTTAATGCCGAATCCGTTAACGATAGTAGGCAGCCAAAAAGTAATCCCATAAAGGCCGATCGTCAATGTAAAGTAAACAACGCATAAAACCCATACCTTTTCATTTTTGAAGGCGTCAATGAGTTTGTGCGCAGATTTATGACCGGCTTCCTTTGCAAGATTCCCTGAGAGCAAGGCCTTTTCTTCATTATTCAGCCATCTGGCGTCTTCTATTCTGCTGTCCAGATAGTAAATGACACAGAGGCCGACAATGATAGAAGGTATGCCTTCAGCCAGAAATAACCACTGCCATCCGGCAACTCCGAGGGTTCCCGAAAAACTGTCCATGATCCAACCGGAAACAGGATTGCCGATTACCCCGGCTACCGCAATCGCCGATACGAACCAGGCGGTCCTGGTTGACAGTCGACTCGAAGGATACCAGAGAGTGAGGTAGAAAATAATACCGGGGAAGAAGCCCGCCTCCGCAACCCCAAGCAGAAAGCGCATTAAATAAAAAGACCATTCGTCCGTCACAAACATCATGCATGCGGATATGAAGCCCCATGAAATCATGATCCTTGCGATCCACATGCGGGCTCCGAATCTTTTCAGCAGCAGGTTGCTCGGGACTTCAAAAAAGAAATAACCGATAAAAAATATCCCCGCGCCCGCAGCAAAGGCCGCCTCACTCAGCGACAGGTCATCGAGCATTTGCAGCTTTGCGAAGCCCACGTTTACCCTGTCAAGATACGCCAGGATATAGCATAAAAAAAGGAATGGTATTATACGCAGATCGACCTTGCGGTATGTCCTTGCATCGAATGTCATGTCATGCATTTATATAATTTATTGCCCTTTCCTGTCCAGAACTCCCCTGATCTTCTTAAGCAGCTCGCTGGGTGAAACCGGCTTGAACATCAGCTCAGCCTCGCCGGCGTTCACGCCGCCTATGGACAATTTATCCGCTGAATAACCGCTGATAAAAAGGGCTCTGATATCCGGCCGGCTTTTTTTGATCTCTATGTATGCTTCCATGCCGCTCTTCCGCGGCATGATCACATCCAGTATGACTAGGTGTATTTCATTCCTGTGCTCCAGAAATTTATTTACGGCATCCTCCCCGTCCTCCGCCGCTATGACCGAATAGCCTGCGGCCTCAAGAGACCCCATGTTCAGCTTTCTCAGCACCTCATCATCTCCAGCCACAAGAAGCGTTTCCGTGCCTCCCCGGGGCTTCTCGTCCCAGACCGTTCCCGGCAGGTTTTTCTTCTCTATTCCTGCCGGCAGTATGGGAAGATATATCCTGAAAATTGTCCCCTTGTCATGTCCGCTTTCCACATGGATATAACCCCGATGCTGTTTAACAACCCCATATACCATCGAAAGCCCAAGTCCGATTCCCTTGCCCACCTCTTTGGTCGTATAAAACGGCTCGAAGATCCGCATCATTGTCTCTTCGTCCATTCCCGTGCCCGTGTCCGCTACGTTAACGACCGCATAGAGACCCTTTTGACCAAAGCCATGAACACGCTTGAACTCAGCGTCCATTGTCGCAGTGTCTGTCTCTACGGTTAAAACTCCGCCCTGCGGCATTGCATCCCGCGCATTGTTTGCCAGATTTATTAACGCAAGCTCAATGTGGGACGGCTCGGCATAGACAAATGCCTCCCTGTTGTATTTGATTTTAAGCTCAATGCGCTCACCCAGAGTCTTGCGCAAAAGCGTCTGCATACCCCGAATGATTTCGTTGATATCGACCGGCTGAGGATTAATTATTTTACTCCTGCTGAATGCAAGCAGATCATTAGTAAGGCTCGCAGCCCTGTTTGCGGATTCAATTATATTGTCCACAAGACGACACAGACCCGGATCATCTTTGGCCTTCAGGCGCAAAAGGTCTCCATAGCCGATAATTGCCATCAGGATATTGTTGAAGTCGTGGGCTATACCACCGGCAAGCTGACCTACCGCTTCCATCTTCTGCGCCTGATGAAGCTGCTCTGTTATGGACAAAAGCTCGGTATTGCTTTTCAGTATTCTGAGCCGAAGCGTTCTGTTCCATAACAAAAGCATTATGATAAACACAAACAATCCGGAACCCAGGACCGAAAACCAGAAGGTCGTGCTTTCCAGTATAGAGACAGAAGAAGAGGCCAGCTCCGGCGTTCCGGAGCCGGCAGATCCGGCCATGGCAGTTTCATATATGCCGGGGACAAGGGATATCAATATGGCAGCGCAGATAGCAACAACATAAAAACATTTCATGGATCAACTCTCTGATCCGGAGGAGCGCCGCATCCGGCATCAAGAAGCTCCTCAAAAGATATATCCATTATCCCGGTCTTCTCCCATTCCCTGTCGTCGAAATGCCACCATTCAGTAGGATACGGGATAAACCTCTCCTTTTTCATAAGCCGTTCAAGCAGCCTGCTATTATGCAGCGCCTTCTTCGGCAGGTCTGTATAGGAGCGGTGCGCCTTTACGCTGAAATCGTCATATCCTGTCGGCATCCGGACTTCAGCTCCGGAAGCGTCGACAATGGTAACGTCTACAGCAGAAGCCCTGTTGTGACGAGACCCTTTTGCAGGATCTGCGACATAGCGTTCATCGGGCATGATAGCCCAGAATGCGCGTTGCACCGACAAGGGTCTGTAGCAGTCCCAGACCTTCAACCCCAGGTCCATCTTTTCGAGCTCTTTCTGCACCGAGTTGAGCCTCAAGGCTGCGGATTTCCTCAAAAAACATTTATTGACCGGATAGACTTTTCTTTTTGCGAAATTATTCTCTGTGGAATATCTGATGTCAACCGCAATATTCCGGTTGACACTGTTTATATCGACAAGATCATGACAGTCCGCCGCGCCTTCCTTCATACTGCGCAGGGTTGATTCGGCCCCTGCAACGATCAGCGGTTTTTTTGAGGGATCGAGCCATCCAAGCAACTTCAAGACATTCTCCTCCGGCATGGCCACACAGCCCTCTGTCGGAACGCCTTCGCCCCTCCATACATGAATAAAGATCGCGCTGCCCAAACCGGAAATTATCGGCGCTGTGTTATATTCGACAACAATGCCGTACTTGTAAATATTATCCTCCCGTTTCATCTTTTCATATGAAGAAGCTTCCGGTTTGCCATGAACCCACATATTGTATTGAGCCGATTTTACGTCATCGACCCAGAAATCATTCTCTGCGGCCTGCCGATACGGCATTTTAGTCTTCACTTCCGGCGCATAGCCGAATGCCCTGCCAAGCGCAAATATACCGCTCGGCGTCTTTCCGTCACCCTCTCTTTTCCTGTCTATTCCTGAAAAACCATTGCGCCCGGCGCTGACCTTAAAAGGCCCCAGAGCCGCCTTCCATACACCGCCGTCCTTCTCAAACACCTCTATATTTGCGACGAAGGATGACCCTTTCTCTCCTGTTACCAATATGATCTGTTGGGATTTGCCGACAGTCTTTGCATTATTTTTGATTATATCGTCAAACAGCTTCCCCTCCGAAGAGCAAACAGCGGCGGATGAGCAAGAAAAGATCAAGCATGCTGCAATGAATAAACATACGCCCTTCCACGTCATTTTATGAAATGCAGGAATAATCATGATGCCCTCCGGAACAGGTCTCTTTTCTTCAGATATAATTGTTCTTCTTTTACCCGGCGCGTGTCAAATCATCGCCATTACTTCACTGGAACAGACCGGAGCCGCGATACGGGAACCGCAACAGACTTACGAAAGGAACACGGGATTGCCGCACGTTATGCAATAGTCGTGAAAGCTTGCAGGAGTCTGCGACGGCCAACCAGCGTCTGTTTTAAAAGATGGGTTATCAGATATCGCGGTGAATAACCGACGCCTCAATCTCAAAGCGCCCTTTCATATACTTTGCAATCTCCTCTGCAATAACCGGCGAACGGTGCATTCCCCCCGTGCAGCCGATTCCGATGGAAAGATAGACTCTCCCCTCCGATATATAATGTGGGATCAGAAAGTCGAACAGATTTTCTATCCGTGTCAGGAGTTCTTTCGCGTCGGAACTGGAAAGCACATAATCAGCAACCTTTTTATCGAGGCCGGTAAGCGATTTCAGCTCGGGTATGAAATAAGGATTAATCAGAAACCGCACATCAAAAAGCAGATCGGCGTTACTGGGAATGCCATATTTATAGCCGAATGATATAATGGTCAGATTGAGTTTCTGAACGGCCTCGGAATGATCATATGACGAAGTGATCATGTGCCTTAACCTGTGAGGAGTATACCGGGATGTGTCGAATATCCTGTCCGCAGTCTGCCTGAGCGGCATAAGCTGTATCTTCTCCTCTTCAACTGCGTCTTCGATCCCCAGCCCGTTTTTTATTGTCGCCATGGGATGCGGCCTCCGGGTTTCCTTGAAACGCCGGATCAGCACATCCGCGTCAGCTTCCAGAAACAGCAACTCCAAATTGCGCTGTTCCCTGATGGCTTTTATGATATGGCTCGCATTGCCCGGCAAAGAAGCCGCCCTTATGTCTACGCCGATCCCGACATTGGTAACCTTGCCGGAATCAATAGTGGAGAGAAACGCTTCTATAAGAGTAACCGGAAGGTTATCGACACAAAAAAATCCTGAGTCTTCAAGAGCCCTCAGGGCGACGGTCTTGCCCGCGCCCGAGAGCCCGCTCACTATAACAACCCTCAACTTTCGGTTCTCAGCCACGAAATATCCTGGCTCCCCACATATTACACAGGCTCAATAAGCCCGTAATTATCGTCGCCCCTGCGGTAAACTACATTGATATGGCCGCTCTGCTGATTGACAAACACATAAAAATCCTTGTCAATAAGCTCCATCTGGTCGACCGCCTCTTCAGGGCTCATCGGCTTCATCTCGAATTTCTTGTACTTGATAATCGCCTTGCGCGTCTCTACCTTATCGGGCGCGCCGACCGCAGTTTTTTTGTCGGTCTTCCTGTGTGTCAGATGTTTCTCCTTGTATTTGACGACCTGTTTTTCAAGCTTCTCGACAACCTCGTCTATCGCAGAGTACACCTCTCCGGTCACACTCTCAGCCTGTATCATGCTGCCGTTTACCTTTAACATCACCTCAGCCTTGTGCCTGTATTTTTCGACACTGAGCGTTACTATCGCCTCGCTGATATTCGAAATGAATTTTTCGAACTTGCTTATTTTTTCGACCGAATAATTACGCAATGCAGGTGTGATCTCGAGATGGCGTCCGTTGACAATAATATTCATATTTTCTCCTCCTGATTTTGGAAGTGAGAAGAACAGAATCAATAATAATATCCTGCTTTTCCCATTCCAGAATATCCCCTCTTCCGTTATTTATATCCGCCTGTTTATATTTTATCCATTTCCCGGGCCGGCCGCTTATTCCCATATTTTCGCTTCATGCCGTTTACTCCTTACTGCCTGGTTATAACCTGTTCCTGCAGCTATCTTTTTCTCATGTTCTGGGGCGGAATCCTGAGTTCTTCGCGATATTTGGCGACTGTGCGCCGCGCTATCTTTATATTCCCGAGCATAAACTTGTCGGCAATCATCTGGTCGCTCAGGGGTTTTGAACTGTCTTCCGCCACTATTATCCTCTTTATCATGTCCTTTACCGACGTTGACGATATATCCTGCCCGCTGCCCGACTGCAGCGCGCTGCTGAAGAAAAACCTGAAACTGACTACGCCGTGTTCGCACGAAAGATATTTGTTGGAGGTGACCCTGCTGATAGTGCTTTCATGCATGCTGATGTCCTGAGCGACATCCTTGAGATTGAGAGGTTTCAGAAAATCACGCCCCCTGTCAAAAAACTCACGCTGGAATTTCAATATGCTTTCCGAAACCCTGTAAATAGTCCTGTTTCTGTGATCAAGGCTCTTTATGAGCTCTATGGCAAGCCTCAACTTCTCACGCAGGAATGCCTTCTCTTCCTTTGACAGGTTTTCCCTGTTCTGCAATAGTTTCCGGTACGTGCTGTTCAGGCCGAGACGCGGTATGCCCTCATCATTAAGAACAATCTGATAGCCCTCCTCGGTTTTAACAATCGTGACATCCGGAGCCACATACGAGACATCTCCCGACGAAAGGCTGGAGGCAGGCCTGGGATCGAGCCTCTCGATAATCCTTACCGCATCCATCACTTCTTCTTCCGGCAAACCGTAACTTCTCGCTATCTGGCTGTATTTGCGCTTCTGGAGTTCATCCAGATTATTCTGGACTATCTTTTCGACAAGCGAGCCGGAAAGATCGAGCGTCTTTATCTGAAGCAACAGACATTCCCTGAGGTTCCTGGCAGCAACTCCGGAGGGATCAAAACTCTGGACCAGCTCAATAGCTTTATCGACTCTTTCGGGAAGGTCGCCGGCGATACTGGTCAGGTCGTCCATGGTCGCACGCAAATAACCGTCTTCGTCGAGACTGCCTATGATGACTTCAGCAGTCCTTCTGACATCGTCATCGGCGCTGCTCATCCTTAGCTGCCACAACAGGTGTGAATATAAATCAGGTTTTTTAGAGTAGAACAGCTCGTAGGAAGGCTTTTCCTCGGAGTCAGGACTGAAATATCCCAAATCTCGCCCGTCGCTGCTCCGTTCGTCAAAATAGTCGTCAACACTGAACTTGAGAAAACCTTCAGCCGTCAGCTCGCTCTCCTCCTCAGGGACGCTGAACACGGGCTCTTCGTCAAACGAGGTTTCGGTCGATTCGCTTTTCCCATCCGATTCCTCGTCGACCTCTTCGAGAAAAGGGTTCTCCGATATTTCCTGATTAATGGTCTGCGCAAGCTCAAGCTGCGGCAGCTGCAATAATTTAATCGCCTGCTGCAGCTGTGGGGTCAGCACCAGCTTCTGGGTTTGGGTCAGCCTGAGGTCAAGTCTGTTTTCAAGAGCCATTAGAGTCTGAATTCCTCTCCAAGATACGCTTCTTTGACCTCGGCATTATTGACAAGATCATCTGCAGATCCCTCGGCCAGAACAGCCCCGTTACTTATTATATATGCCCTGTCGGTGATCGAAAGTGTCTCCCGGACATTATGGTCGGTAATAAGAATGCCAAGACCTTTCGCCCGCAAATAAAGCAGCATCTTCTTGAGTTCAATGATCGCCAGCGGATCGATTCCGGCAAAAGGCTCATCGAACAGCATGAATGTGGGGCGCACTGCAATAGCCCTGGCTATCTCAGTGCGTCTTCTTTCACCTCCCGACAACCTGAATCCGTCCCTGTCGGCAAATTCGACCAGATTGAATTCCGTCAGAAGTTTTTCCACTTCATGTTTGATATCAGACCTGTTGCGCGGAGCCCCTTCAAACCCGGCTATCTCCAAAACAGCTTCGAGGTTCTGTCTCACAGTAAGTTTCCTGAAGATGGAAGGTTCCTGCGGCAGATAGCCGATGCCATTCCGCGCCCTTATATACATGGGCATCGAACTCAAATCCCGCCCGTCAAGCGTTATATCCCCGCCATCAGGCCTGATAAGCCCCACAATCATATAAAAGGTGGTCGTCTTGCCGGCTCCGTTAGGACCCAGCAATCCAACTATCTCACCGGTATTTACAGACAGGTTTATGTTCCCGACAACCTGCCTCTTGCCGTAAACCTTTGTCAGGCTGGTGACTTCAAGAATATGTTTTTTTACAGGCTCCTCAATCTCATTCATAGCTCTCGCATACCCACAGGCGCACCTTCTTATTTCTTTTTCCTGCCCTTGTCCGCAGACTTTACATCCGGTTTCTTTCTGTCAAGCGTTCCGTCATCTTTTTCGACGATGAATATCTTGCTGTTCTCTACAACAGAACGATCTTCTTTGATGTAATAGGTCATAACCGAACCCGTCAGAACATTTTTGTTTTCGGTTGCCCTGGGCCTGTCACTGAAAACAGCCCTCTCCCTCTTCCCCGCGTAATAAACCGCTTTGCCGGCCGTTATTATCCGGTTATTCATCACAAGCTTGACATTGCCGGTGGCCTCTATTCTGTCTATGTTGCTATTTTCGCCGTCGCCAGTCTCAATATAATAAACAAGCATACGGTCTGCATAAAATTTAGCGTCGCCTTTCCTTGCCAACACAGAACCCGTAAACAGGGCTGTTTTTGCCTTATTATCGGCAGTTAGCGAATTTGCGGTAATGACTGTAGGCAGCTTGTCCAGACCGCCGACAGCCTGGCCCCTGCCTGAATTCGCCTTTTTCTCCTTGAGCACAGGCTTTGGGGTAACCGTATTCCTATTTTTTACAGTATCCGCCTTTATTTCTTCAGCAGCGGCATCGGAAGCGATCAGGTAATTGCCGGTAAATCCTGCGAACAAAAAAAGACATGCAGAAAAAATAAAAAGAAAGTCCAATCTCATATCCATTCCCCCGTGAACAGTTACAGCCATTAAGCCCCCCCCCATTTGATGATATTGACGCAGGAATACCAGCTATTGAACCGAATCCCGCACAGCGACTATTTCCCTTTAAAAATTGCCTTTACGTTTTTATGAAGAGTCGCCGTGTTTCCCTGAGCTGTAAGGGTTTCCCCCTCCATATAGAATCCCCGGCTCTTACCGGTAATAACGACCTTATCCCTGGTAAGCAGCTCTCCCTTTGACGCATCGTAATTGAGTTTATTGGTTTCGATCTCATAGCCCTTACTATCAGCCTTAATATCCCCTTCGATGACAACGTTTTTTGTCGTGGTGTTGTAATGTCCTTTTTTTGAGGTTAAGGTAAGGTTCTTTTCAGGGAAATAGAGATTCAGGGCAACAAGCTTTATATCAGCTTCTGTCTCAAAAACAGCCTTTTCAGCGCTTACTACAATTCGCGTCTCCCCGGCCTTTTTCTGTACTATTTTTACATTTTCCATGTAGGAATTCTCGCTGAGCCGGAAATTCGGTTTATAATCGCCGTCCTGCAAAAAATAAACCGTAAGCAATATCAGCAAGCCTATGCTGATAAGCCCGAAAATTGCCTTTCTCATATTCAAATTGTAACACAGGCAGAGGGGCTTGTAAAGGCAAATTACATGCCAATCATTGCCATTCGATAAGGTTTTGTCAATATTTATTATGCGATGCGCGCATAAATGATACGCAAGGGCAGATAAATCAGGGGATGAGACCCTTAATGCAGAATCAGACTGGGTGTTCTGCTACACATTTCTTTAAGGTTGTGGGGAAAAAGATCTGGCAAGCCTTCCAATGCCAAGGGCCGTCTACTTCCCGTAAATCGCAAGCATCTCTTCCGTATATTGGCCGTCCTGGTTGTACATATACAGAGGGCTCTCGACAAGCAGTCCGGACTTGCCCTCTTTAACCGCCTCGATCAGAACCATCTTTGCCTCTGACTGAGTGTTTGAATGGACGAAGCGGATGCGCTTGGGCTCCAGATTACCCTGCCGCATGGCGGCCATGACTTCGGCCAGCCGCTCGGGCAGATGTATGACGCAAAACCTGCCATGGTGCTTGAGCATGCAGAAGGCGGCCCTTGCCAGGTCCGCAACCGGAAGATGTGTCTCGTGACGGGCCATAGCCTTCTCGTCAGAAGGGCTGATAAGGCCGGTCCTTGTTTTTCTGAACGGCGGATTGGACACAACAAGATCAAAACTGTGCAAAACGTCCTGTCCGAACTTCATCTTTTTTATGTCCTGGTTAACAACGCCGACCCGATCTGCAAGACCGTTAAGATCAGCATTCTTTTCAGCATTCTTCACAAGGCTTTCCTGGAGTTCTATGAGGGTGACATGGGCGGCAGGATATTTCTTTGCGAGCAGAAGCCCTATGATGCCCGAGCCTGCGCCGAGATCGGCGATCTTCTTCACCCTTTGCGTTGATACAAACGAGGAGAGCAGCACAGCGTCCGCCGAAAAGCGGTAACCGCTTTTGCTCTGGTAGAGCTGCAGATTGAGGATAGTGTCGAGTGTCAGCACAGACCTATTTTTCGTTTATCAGATCTAGGAGAGCCTGAAGCAGTTCATCTTCCCTGACCGTCTTTACGACCTCGCCATGCCTGAAGACTATACCTGTGCCTTTGCCGCAGGCGATCCCGTAATCGGCCTCTCTCGCTTCGCCGGGGCCATTAACTATGCACCCCATGACGGCAACAGTTATCGGACGGGCGACAGATCTCAGTTCCCGTTCAACCGCTTCCGCAATGGGCCTCATATCCACCTCGCACCTGCCGCAGGTGGGACATGAAACAATCTCAGCCCCGCGCTTCCTTGCGCCGACAGCGCGAAGTATCTCATATGCAACCCTGATTTCTTCTTCGGGATCCGCTGTGAGAGATACGCGCATAGTGTCTCCAATGCCTTCCTCCAGCAATATGCCTAGTCCGACTGCGCTCTTTATAGCCCCGGTAGACGCAGGGCCTGTTTCCGTAATTCCTATATGCAGAGGGTAATCGAATCTGGATGAAAAGAGCCGATATGCGTCCACCGTCATCATTACATTCGATGCCTTGAGCGAAACCTTTATATCCCTGAAGTCGAGGTCTTCAAGTATGCGAATGTGGCCTTCCGCGCTTTCGACAATGGCCTCCGGTGTCGGATGACCGTATTTGGCGAGCAGGTCCTTTTCGAGCGATCCGGCGTTAACGCCTATCCTTACGGGGATACCTCTGTCTTTAGCCGCTGCCACAACTTCCCGGACCTTCCATGCCTCGCCTATATTGCCCGGATTGAGGCGGAGGCCGTCAACCCCCTGTTTGACCGATTCGAGGGCAAGCCTGTAGTCGAAATGGATGTCTGCGACAACAGGAATAGACACCGCATCGCGGATTATCCCGAGGGCATGCGCAGCGTCCATATCAACAACAGCCAGCCTGATGATCTCGCACCCCGCGCATTCGAGATTCTTTATCTGCCGGACGGTGGATTCAACATCCCTGGTGTCGGTCTTTGTCATCGACTGGACAGATACGGGGCATCCGCCGCCGACTGCTACCTTGCCGATATATACCTGTCTTGTCTGTTTACGCTCTTTCATTTTGCCGGTCCATCCCCGCTATCTTTTTTCGGAGCAGCCCCTTCCATGCTATCTCTTTTCGGCTCAACTTCCGGAGTTTCGACCTCCGGGACTGCAGTCGCCCTGACCATCCTTATCGCCTCGTTATGGTCCGAAAATTTGACGGAAAATATATGGGTCCTGTCTCCTCGGGACACGAAAAATATATACGGCACATCCGCCGGGAACAGCGCGGCCCTTATCGATTTAATACCGGGTGACGCTATCGGTCCGGGCGGCAGTCCCTGGATGATATAAGTATTATACGGCGTTTTATTCCGGAGATCGCTGCTTGTTATCTTTGACCTGCTGCTCTTGACTCCGTATATTGCCGTTGGATCGGCCTGCAACAGCATGCCTTTGCGCAAACGGTTATGATAAACCGCAGAAACAACGGGCCTTTCCCTGTCCACAGCAGCTTCTTTCTCTATTATCGAAGCCAGCGTAAGCATCTGAGCTTCGGTCAGATCAAGCTGCTTCATCCGCTCTTTAATTTCACTGGTATAAATACTGCGGAGTTTTCCGACCATCAGTTTAATAACCTCATCCGGACGCACCCCTTTGTGAAGCTTATATGTCTCAGGATATAAATAACCCTCTACACTCGGAGCCTTTATATCCATCGATTCAAGAAGCGACCGGTCTCTGGTTGCCTTGAGAAACGACGCCGCCGGAATAATATCCTCAGTCTCGAGTTTCCTGCCGATATCTTCCAGATTGTCCCCTTCGACCACTGTTATGTCGTGTTCAATGATTCTGCCCAGTTTCAACTGCATAAACACATCGAACGGCGATATGCGGCTCCAGAAGTGATAATATCCGGCCCGCAATTTCGTATCGAGACCAACGAGTCTTCCGAGGGTGTGAAACAGGAACTTGTCGCGAATCAGTTTGTTATCGGCAAGTATGTCGACAGCCTTTGCATAGGAAGTCCCTGCGGGAATCTCCACCTCTATGGGGGTAGGACTGTCATATGCCGGCACAAAAAACTGGATAAGAATATACAGCGGGAATATCAGAACCGCCGCAGCCAGCGCTATTTTTGTAGATCTGCGCATAATTTGATTTAGCATACCATACTCCGCCGCCGCTGAACAGCATATCGGAGTTGTAATCCTGAAAAGCCGGGGTCTCCTTTAAATAAAAATACAGGCAGCAGGCGGTTGAACCGCCTGCTGCCATTGCTTATTTTACCGGAGTCTCAGCGCCGCTTCTGCCGTCGAAGCTTTGTTCCGGCTTCCGACTCCTTAATTCTCGACGTCTGATTCTAGTACATTCCTTCCATTCCGCCGCCCTGGGGCATCATGGAAACCTTCTTTTCATCGTCGGGTATTTCGGTGATCATGACCTCGGTGGTCAGCATCAGGCCTGCAACAGAAGCTGCGTTCTGAAGCGCGGTCCTGGTGACCTTCGTCGGGTCGATGATTCCGGCCTGGAGCATATCGCAATATTCTTCTTTGTATGCGTCGAAGCCAAAGCCTGCGTCAGTTGAAGACTTGACCTTCTCGGCAACGATAGAACTCTCAATACCTGCGTTTACAACGATCTGCCTGAGAGGCTCTTCAAGCGCCTTCTTGACGATATTGACGCCTATCTGCTGGTCATGATCAAGGGTTATATTGTCAAGAACCTTGATACACCTGATAAGAGCAACACCGCCGCCCGGAACGATTCCTTCCTCAACAGCAGCCCTTGTGGCATGGAGAGCGTCCTCAACGCGGGCCTTCTTCTCCTTCATCTCGGCCTCTGTCGCAGCGCCTACACTGATTACCGCCACGCCGCCGACGAGCTTTGCATACCTTTCCTGGAGCTTCTCCCTGTCGTAATCGGATGAGGTCTCAGCGATCTGCGCCTTGATCATCTTCGCCCTGCCCTGTATCTTGGCCGCTTCACCGCCGCCGTCCACTATGGTGGTATTGTCCTTGTCGATGGTGATCCTGTGAGCCTTGCCAAGTTCCGCTATCTTTACATTTTCGAGCTTGAGTCCGATGTCTTCGGTAATTACCGTTCCACCGGTCAGAACCGCGATATCCTCAAGCATAGCCTTTCTCCTGTCGCCAAATCCGGGGGCCTTTACAGCGCATACCTGGATGGTTCCGCGGAGCTTGTTGACTACGAGTGTAGCAAGAGCCTCTCCCTCAACCTCTTCAGCGATGATGAGGAGCGGGCTGCCCATCTTTGCGGTCTGCTCAAGCACCGGAAGCAGGTCCTTCATGCTCGAAATCTTCTTGTCGTGTATAAGAACAAACGGCTTGTCCAGCACACAGACCATCCTGTCGGGATCGGTTATGAAATACGGCGACAGATAGCCCCTGTCAAACTGCATGCCGTCTTTCGTGTCCAGAGTGGTAGCCATGCTCTTGGCTTCTTCAACGGTGATAACGCCGTCTTTGCCGACCTTGTCCATCGCCTCTGCGATCAGTTCTCCGATAGAAGGATCGCTATTGGCGGATATGGTGCCGACCTGCGCAATACCTTTCTTGTCTTCAACGGGTTTTGACATCTTCTTCAGGTCCGCGATTACTTCTGTAACAGCCTTGTCGATGCCTCTCTTGATATCTATTGAATTGGCGCCTGCGGTAACATACTTCATGCCTTCCTTGTATATGGAATAAGCAAGAACAGTAGCGGTGGTGGTTCCGTCACCGGCTACGTCGGAGGTCTTTGACGCAACCTCTCTGAGAAGCTGCGCGCCCATGTTTTCATACGGCTCTTTGAGTTCTATCTCTTTTGCAACGGTCACGCCGTCCTTGGTGATGGTCGGGGCGCCGAATTTTTTGTCGATAATGACGTTCCTGCCCCTGGGGCCGAGGGTCGCCTTGACCGCATCGCTAAGAACAGTAATTCCCTTAAGTATCTCCTGCCTTGCCTTGTCGCTGAATAAAAGCTGCTTTGCCATAATATCCTGTCCTCCTGTTCCTTATTCTATGATGCCTAAAATCTCTTCTTCTTTTATAACGAGGTACTCGGTGTCATCGATCTTTACCTTTGAGCCCGAGTATTGGTCGAACAGCACAGTGTTGCCGGTCTTGACCTCTTTGACCTCTGCGCCGACTGCTTCTACTGTGCCCTTCTGCGGCTTTTCCTTTGCCACATCCGGAACATAAAGCCCTCCAGCGGTCTTTTCCAATGAATCTGCAGAATACTTGATTACAACCCTGTCCTTGAGCGGTCTGATTTTCATAACCTGCCTCCTTCTTTAATAGTTGTGACACAATTGCCGTTATTAGCACTCGTTGTCCCTGAGTGCTAATAATAGCTCAAAAAAATGCGCCTTAGCAAGCGCGTCAATTGGCAAAAAATGGCAAATAATGCCTTTTATCTGTTAATTATGGCTATTATCTAATTTTTTCTCTTATTTTAGACTGTATTGAACTCACTGGAAAACCAAAATCAGCAATTACTTACAGCGGGATTGCCGGCAGGTAAAAAAGTCTTAATAAACAAGGAAGGGTTTTACTACTTTATCGACGCAGTCAAAGAATCTTACAAAAACATCTCTACCCTGCCGCGTCCGGACAATTTATCGAAATAAAGGGCCTGCTGGTCAGGGTCCCACTTCATCGGCTCGCCGGTATATGGATTGCCGAGATCTGCCTTATGCGAATCGATATACTTCTGAATCTGAACAGGAAGAATCTTTTCTGATCGAATCAATATTTTGAGCAATGCAAGTCGCCTCAGTCCTTCCATGTCATGCCCCTTTTCTATATATCCTGATATGCTGCCTTTTCCAATCAGTGCCAATATCTCTCCGACAGGATTATATAAAAAACGGAGCCCTATTTTTTCGCGAACACCATTGACATTTGCAGTCTTGCGCGCTTCGACCGCAAATTGCTGCGGCGATAATTCATCAAGCGTAATAAAGTTCGCCCAATATTGATAAAAAAGGTTATCAGTAGCGTTTCGCTTATAAAAAATGCCTTCAATTGTCCGCTGACCTGTGGGATATGCCATCTCCATGCTTTTCTGCGTATATCGGAATTCCCCCCTGAACGATTCTCTCATTGCCGTTTCACCCTTATCAAACGGCCGCAGGATATCGGACAATATTTTGCGTTCCTTATCACTCAGCGGAAGATTCGCTCCAAACTCAGCCGCAAGCCGGATATTCTGATGCAGACACGCAATGGACAAAAATTTGGTTATAAACTGCCTTGAATTGCCTGAAATAAAGCGCCAGAATTCGGTATCTTCTCTCAAGCCGGACAATGCGGCAGCATAGTTGCCGTTGCGGGCGTTGTCCGCCGACAAAAGGAGTCTTAATTTCTGCGTCTCCAGTATAGGGGACAATAAAGGCATGGGCGCGTAAGAGCCGTAATCTATCGGTTCTGCGTACCCCGGATAATCGCGCAGGGACTCATAACGCCTTAGCAGTTCCTTATTGTCGCGTTCAAGCGCACGAATTTCCTTATTGTGCCTCAAGGCATATCTCAACATACCCCCTTCTTTTTTGTCATGAATAAAAGGGGTCATCCCCTTGAATTCAAGCTTATCCAGTCCGTCATCAAGCAACCCTCGCAGTTGTTCCCGGGAACTCATTCCGGCGTCGAGCATGGCCTTCAATCTAAGCATCTTCTTCTTCCCGTAATCGGACGGCGATATGCCCTCAGGCGCAGAAAAGCCCATAATGGCAAGCCATGCATTACCCGGCTCGATCACTTCAGGCAGCGGGCGCGCAAGATTTTCAAGCATCTCATTTGACGGCTGCTCATCATAAAATGCAAGCGCAGAAAAAAGAACGCCATAGAAAACAATAATCGCCAGCCATATTTTATTGATTGTCCGCATTGTCACTCCAACCCCATAAGCAGCAAAATGAATTCTTTCAGTTCATCAACAGCGCCTCCAAGCAGCAGAAAAGCGACTGCTATAGCTAACAGGAACGCACACAGAGTAAGAATAAATGAAAGCACAGTACTTGTTGCGCCTCTGAGCCAGGTAAATTGATGGATTGCCGCAATATTGGAGAGATAATTTCTGACCGTTAAAATACAAATGATGATCAAAGGGACTAAAATTGCAGCGCTCGCTGAAGGATCGGGCTTATCGAATTGAAGAAAAACCATGCTGGTTAGCAGAGCCGCGAATGAGAACGGCAGAAAAGACCACGCAAATATCCGGTAAAGGTCATTATATGATGCTGGGCTTCCAAGTCTCCTGCCTATGAACCAGTTAACCCTTGAATAACCGGAAGAGACAATAAAGCCGAACAATGGGCCGAACAGGACGCCGATCGTAATGATGAGCGGAACAGTAAACATGAAGCTCATCTGAATCCAGAGCGCCGTCATTAGCAGCATCCCATTTACGGCATTGACTATTAATGCGGCAATCTCCGACCGATTCAGGGCCGCTTCACGCGCCGCATCCGGTCGATAAATCATGGATATGATCGGCGATCTTTCCAATATATGCAATCTCCTTAGAGAGAATATCCCGAGCTAATGCCTGATAGCGGTAAGTATATCATATTGTGCGGCACGCGAATGGGATCAAGCCCGGTCCGATGTCATTCCCTTAATTCTGCTTATTGCTTTATTTTTTCAGGCAAAGTCCCCTTACGCCGATTCTACGGATAATCCTGGCGCGTCGGGCGCACTACGATCTCGCTTATATGCACATGGGGCGGCCGGGTGACAATGTATAGTATGGCGTCGGCTATGTCGTCCCCTATCAACAACGGCCCGAATTTGTCCTTCATTCCCTGCACCATCTCGTCGCTGTAACCTGCGCCGTTCTGAAAACCACTAAGCACACACCCCGGTTCAACCAATGAAACGCGGACACCCTTCGGCCCCACTTCGCGCCGCAATCCTTCAGCAAGCGAATGGACGGCAAATTTAGTAGCGCCATATACTGCGCTGAACGGCGAAACATGCCGCCCCACCACTGACCCAACTACGACAATATCCGCCGCCGCTTTCGGATAAACATGCTGCTGTCCGTCCACCATTTTTTGAGCAGCCTTCTGCATCAAAGCGAGAGCCCCGGTCAGATTAATTCTTATAACATCTTCAAATTGAGCGAGATCAGCGTCTTTGACTGATCCGCCCAGCCCCCTGCCCGCGTTGGCTATGACAATATCCGCCTGCTTGCCGAAACGCTCGACCGCAGCGGCAAACAGGAGCTCCAGCACAACGTTGGCCGAAGCGTCGCCCGGAACTCCGCAGAATGCGGAACCAAGCTCTTTTTCAAGCGCATCCAGTTTGTCGGCCCTGCGCCCATTGCCGACCACGCCAAAGCCGGCAGCAACGAGTTTTCTCGCCGTTGCTTCACCGATTCCGGAGGTGACTCCGGTAACTATCGAGATACGCGGATAATTGTCAGACATAGTCATTCCTCTCCTTTGCCGAATAATATTTTATAGCGCCCATGACCTTACGATAACTGAATCTGTCCTTTCTTTTCATCTTACCTGCCCTCCTGTCCTCTCCTGTTCATTTCCCCATCATATATATGATAAAATTTATCTATGTTCACTCTCGGCTTCTCGCCATGCCCGAATGACACATTTATCTTTTACGCGCTCCTCAACGGCAGGATCGACACAAAAGGACTGACCTTTGAGCACAGGATAGAAGATGTTGAAACCCTTAACAGTCTGGCACTGCGGCACACACTGGATATTACCAAGGTATCATGCCATGTTTATCATTATGTCAGCGACCATTACAGCTTTCTAAATTCGGGCGGCGCGTTCGGTCGCGGATGCGGCCCATTGATAATTTCCCGGAATCAATACTCAAAAAAAGAACTCAGGGGAAAAAAGATAGCGATTCCAGGTGAGATGACAACCGCGTATCTGCTGCTTAAACTCTTCTTCCACTCGGAATTCGGTTCGACGCTTTTTGATCCGGTCACTATGCTATTCAGCGAGATACCGACTGCCGTAAGAGACGGGAGGGTGGACGCCGGGCTGATTATCCACGAGAGCAGATTCACTTATCAGGAACTCGGATTGTTGAAGATCCTGGATCTTGGAGAATGGTGGGAAGCCGCTACCGGTCTGCCGATACCGCTCGGCGGAATAATCGCCCGTAAATCCCTCGGGGCGGCGATTCAGACTATGCAGGATCTGATAAGAGATAGTATAATTTATTCCATGGCAGCCAGGCGGGAAGCGATGCCGTATATCAAACAGTACTCGCAAGAGCTTTCTGAAACTGTTATAAATAATCATATAGCCCTTTACGTGAACGCTTTTTCCCTTGATATGGGAGAAGAGGGGCGCGCAGCGCTAAAAGAACTCCTCATGCGCGCTAAATCTGCTGCGTAAAAATCCGGCCGAACGGGAGACTTCTATTCAATGAAGCTATACAGTATCGATAAATTCACCGATGAGCCTAAGATCGCGTATTTTTCGATGGAGATAGGACTGAAAAATGAGATCAAAACATTTAGCGGGGGTCTCGGCGTGCTCGCAGGAGATACGATTAAATCAGCGACAGATCTCCGCCTGCCAATGGTTGCCGTATCGTTGCTGACGAAAAAAGGCTATTTCAGACAGGAACTCGACCCGTCCGGAAAGCAGAAGGAACTGCCTGATGATTGGGACCCTGCCGCATATATGACCCGACTGGCCAACAGGGTGAAAGTGGGGATCGAGTGCAGAGATGTATATATCGCGCCCTGGCTTTATGTTGTGGAGAGCGCGACCGGCGGACTTCTTCCGGTTATCTTCCTCGACACCGATCTGCCCGAAAACACAGCCGAAGACAGGGAATTGACCCAGCGACTGTACGGCGGTGATATAGTCTACAGGCTGAAACAGGAGATATTGCTAGGAATAGGCGGCACAAGGATGCTGGAACAGCTGGGGTTTGAGATCAAAAAATATCATATGAATGAAGGGCACTCGGCTCTCCTGACGCTTGAATTGCTGCATAGATACAAACATGATATCGAGGAAGTCTGGGACGAGCGGCTTGTGTGGGACTTCGAACACGTGAGGAAACTCTGCGTTTTTACCACACATACACCTGTCGCAGCCGGTCACGACAAGTTTTCTTATGCGCTTGCGGAAAAAGTGCTGACCGATACTAACATCGTGCCAATGAGGGTGATCATGGAGTATGCCGGGAAAAGCGCCCTCAATATGACCCTGCTCGGTCTTAACCTCAGCCAGTATATAAACGGTGTCGCTAAAAAACATGGCCAGGTCTCACAAAGCATGTTCCCGGGATATGAAATACATGCCATTACCAACGGGGTGCATTCATACACATGGACATGCGACAGCTTCAAACGTCTGTATGACAAATACCTGCCGGGCTGGGCAAATGAACCGGAGATATTTGTGCGGATAGGCCGCATTCCTGATGAGGAATTATGGAATGCCCATATGGAAGCAAAAAAAATCATGATCGATTTTGTTAACGGGGAGAGCGGCGCAGACATGAATTGCGATACCCTGACCATAGGGTTTGCAAGAAGGGCCACCGCATATAAGCGGGCTGATCTGCTGCTTTCAGATCCTGACAGGCTTGCGAAGATAGGCGAAGGAAAGATACAGATAGTCTATGCCGGCAAGGCGCATCCCAGGGACGAGGCCGGCAAACAGATGATACAGAAAATAGTCGAACTGGGTGAGCGTCTGAAAAGCCGTGTGAAGATAGCCTTCATCCAGAATTACAACATGGATACCGCGCTGAAGATCATATCAGGAGTGGATGTATGGCTAAACACTCCGCTGCGGCCCTATGAGGCCTCCGGCACAAGCGGCATGAAAGCAACTCATAATGGTGTGCCCAATTTCAGTGTGCTCGATGGATGGTGGATCGAGGGGCATATAGAAAACTTCACCGGTTGGGCCATCGGCCCTTCTGCCGATGTCGCGGCGGATCCCGCCCGGGACGCGGACGACCTCTACTATAAACTTGAGAACCTCATAATCCCGACCTTTTATACCGACAAAAAAACATGGATCAGGATCATGGGGAACGCTATCGGCAAAAACGCATATTACTTCAACACGCACCGCATGATGCGGCTATACGTTACCGAGGCGTACATAAGATAAATGAAAATTGCGAACGATGTGCATGCATTGAGGGCTCTATGGGGCGGTTTTCAGCAATCCAGAGTTGTGCTTACCGCCAATAACCTGCGAGTATTCGACCACCTTGAAAAGCCGAAAACAGCTGCGGAGACTGCTGGCCTGATCAAGGCCGATATTCGGGCCGTCGAAATACTGCTCGACGCTGTCGCAGGACTCGGTCTCCTTAAAAAGAGAGGGAATAAATACCGGAACGCTCCCATTGCGAACAGGCTTCTCGTAAAAGGCATGCCTGACTATCAGGGCGACATACTCCGCCATGCCGGCAATCTGTGGGACAACTGGTCGGATCTGGATAAAATAGTCAGGACAGGCCGTCCTTCAAGGCGTTCCTTTGAAACTGACGCCTTTATACGCGGGATGCATAACATAGCCGCACGGAAGGCCAAGGAGGTCATAAAGGCGATTGACCTCAAAGGCGTAAAAAAGGCCCTGGACCTCGGCGGAGGACCTGGCACATATTCTATTGAGATGGCAAAAAAGGTCAAATCCGTCACGCTGTTAGATCTGCCGCAGACAGTCGCCATTGCAAAAGATATTATCGGCAGGACAGGACTGAAAAATATCTCCTTCACCGAAGGTGATTTCCTGAGAAACAATATCGGCGAGGGTTATGATCTGATTTTCATAAGCCAAATCCTCCACTCGTTCTCTGAGTCCGGCAACCTCAAAATAATCAGGAAAGCGCATGCAGCGCTGAATCCTGGTGGGCTAATAGTTATACAGGAACACTTGCTCGAACCGGACAGGACCAAGCCTTTATCAGGCTCTCTCTTTTCCGTGAATATGCTTGTAAATACCAGCGGCGGCAGATCGTATTCACCACAAGAGATTAAGGGATGGCTGTCCTCGGCTGGTTTCAAAAAGGTAAAACATCAGGTCGCAAAAGAGAGCGCACTGGTGTTCGGGAGAAAGGCAAGTTAACTACCGCAACAGCCCGAGAGCACAAAAACTGAAGCGCGGAAGCATACAGCCGTATGGCGCTTATTGGCTAAACAACGAGGTTATGAGTACTCTTGGTAATCAGTCTATTTGAGAGGATATGGCTATTATAGGCTATCAGTATAGTAGTTCATGCTTGCGTATAAGAGCCGTGCAATTATAACCCTTATACAGGTCACTTATAGTGATATCTCAACTGGGCGATAAGTATGGAATCTTCCGTGGGTCTGTAGACTATTCTATGTTCATCGTTGATCCGGCGGGACCAGTAGCCTGACAATCCGTGCTTAAGGGGTTCGGGCTTACCTGTGCCGGTGAATGGATCGCGAACAATGTCCCTGATTAATGTGTTTATCCGCCTGAGAATCTGCCTGTCGGATTGCTGCCAGTATAAATAGTCTTCCCAGGCGTTCTCAGCGAAAATTATCTTCATTCCGCCAGCGAATGCTCTTTGCCGCCGCCCTGTTCCAACTCCACTACAGATTCAAGAAGTCGTCTGGCATTGGCCGGCACGCGCAACAGATATGTCGTCTCTTCAAGGGCTTTGAAGTCCTCCAGGGAAAGTATCACAACGGAATCTTCCTTTTGACGGGTAATTATAAGCGGCTCGTGGTTTTCGCACACTTTTTTCATTGTGGCCGCTAAAGTCGTACGGGCCTTGGAATATGTAATACTGTCCATATATTCATCTCCTCAATATTTGTACATATTATTGTACAATATATTTAAGAGATCTTCAAGATTTTTGCATTCAGAGCGCAAATAAAAGGCAACGACGATTCCGGGCAAGCCGGAATGACGGAACTGGGGCTCCGGATGTTTTAGCCTGGAATTGTCATTGGGAAACTGAAACAGACGTCATGGGTAGCCATATCGAAGTCTCGGCGCAGGGCTTCCGTGTTCACTTTGAGAAAGCAATATCATACGTTTGCCTGTCTATCGTATTGATATGATAATCTGCACAGTTTTGACGAGACGACAGATGAATGCCCATGACGGCTATGATATTGCTTTTAGCCATCAGGGCGATGGATTAAACTCTTTTTGCTATCAGAGCGCCGTTGGTCCCGCCGAAGCCGAATGAGTTGGACATTACCGCATTGATATCCAGCCCTGTGCGTCCCACGTTCGGCACATAATCAAGGTCGCACTCAGGATCTGGATTTTTCAGATTGGCGGTCGGAGGCACTGCATTGTTACCGACAGCCAGGACAGAGATCAGAAACTCCAGGGCTCCGGCCCCTCCTATCAGATGCCCATGCATGGACTTTGTGGAACTGACAGGTATCTTGTATGAACGTTCTCCGAAAACCTTTTTTATGGCCTGAGTCTCAGTCACATCATTCGTTGCAGTGGCAGTGCCATGGGCATTTATATAATCGATATCATCGATTCCAAGTCCGGACTCTTCCAGGGCCAACTGCATTGCCCGCGCCTGGCCCTCAACCGTCGGGGCTGTAATATGATTGGCGTCAGCCGTGCTTCCATAACCCGCAATCTCGGCATAGATCTTTGCACCGCGTTTTTTTGCGCGCTCCATGTCCTCAAGCACGAGGACTGCGGCTCCTTCGCCCAGCACAAAACCGGTCCTGTCTTTTGAGAAGGGCTTGCTTGAAGCGGACGCATCTTCCGGGTCTTCAAAGGCCAGCACACCCAGAGACTCCCAAGACTTGAAGGACCCGAGGGAAATGAGGCACTCCGTACCCCCGGCAAGAACCACGTCGGCATATCCATGTTTAATCGCCCGGAAGGCCTCGCCGATAGCTATTGATGATGATGAACAAGCAGTGCAATATGAAAGACAGGGGCCTTTAAGCCCATAATTGATCGAAATGTGAGAGGCGGAGGCATTGGCCATGATCTTGACTACAGTCAGCGGATTCACCCTTTCCTTGTTTTCCGCATACAGATGCCTGCTGCTTTCATCCACACTCTGGGACCCGCCCATGCCTGTGCCCATATAAACGCCTGCCCGCTCTTTTTCGGAGTCGTCAAGCTCAATCCCCGAGTCCTTCCATGCCTGCATGGCCGATGCCAGAGCCATAAGTCCCGTCCTGTCAAAGGCCGACATCCTTGTGGGAAAATAATCAGAGGTCCTGAATTCGGCTTCGGCCGCTATCTTTATCGTCAGCTTGTCGGCAAACGGATGGGCGATCCTGCGCACCGCAGACTTTGCGGCCATAAGATTGCTGAAAAGGGCATCCGGCGTATTACCGCAGGGGGAGATCACTCCGAGCCCGGTTACTACCACCCTCCTCATTTGCTCCACCTATGCCTGCTCTTTGCCTTGTTGTTCAGCCGAGAGCCTGTCAATCATATCGATAACATCCTGTACCGTGCCTATCTTCACATCGCGTTCGGGTATCTTTATCTTGAATTCATCCTCGATCTGGAACAGAAGCTCGATCTTGTCAAGCGAATCGAGGCCGAAACTGTCAAGCGTAGACTGAGGCGTCAGCAAATCCTTGTTCAGCTGGAGCTTCTCTACAAACAATATTTCGAGTCTCTCACTGGTAGTCATATCCCCTCCTGATTATTGTTGCAGACAGTTCAAACACTTCCGGCATATACCTTAATGCCTAAAATGGACAAACGGTTTCTTATTATAAAACAATCAATACGCAGGAATCACTGTCGGCGGAAAAATTATAACAGAAAAAAAGGATAATTTGGTAATACAGAGCAGTCAGGCGCGCGCTAAGTCACCCTGATATCGGGATTATCAAGATAGACCTTGAGGAATTTAGACTCGGCCTTGCTGATCCTGACAGTTTTGAAGCCATACTGCCTGGCGTCGTCCGCCTTTTCACTCCATATAATCTCCGCCGTCAGACAAAGCCTGGCAGGCAGTCCGGCAAGTAATATCTCACAATCTATCCTGTCGCCTATCGAAAATGCCCGGTCGAAAAAGGCTGAAAAACCCGTCATGCTGAGGTCATTCATGTAACCGATATAGATCTCGCCCCCGTGTTTGCATATAACGGGGGTCCTCAGATATACACGCCTCTCGCGCCGCATAATCCTTGCAGCTGTCGCAAGCGTCAGCACAATAGTCATAAACCTGCTGGAGTTGTGAAGGCGGGTATGGCTCTTTTTAAGCCTTATTTTTGCGGTCAGTATCTTTCTGATTGACAACGCAACTGCGGTATATGCCGCGGCATAAATCACGAAGCCGGCAAACAGATAATAATCCGGAAGTCCTGCGGCAGCTCCGGCTACCGCCGCAAGCGACATAACTGACATAATAAGAAGCATGATTACAACTGTTCTCTTCCTGTTGAAACCAAACATTATCAGCAGATGATGCAGGTGTTTACTGTCGGCGACAAACGGACTTCTGCCTCTGAGCAGACGCGCGACTATAACCCTGATAGTATCGCATATAGGAACTGCAAGTATCAGCAGGGGAGTGACCGGAGATATTACACTATCCTGCTTCTGGGTCACTGCAATGGCAAAGAATGAAAGGGCAAAACCGACAGACAGGCTGCCTGCGTCTCCCATAAATAATCTCGCCGGCAACCGGTTATAGTAAAGAAAGGCAAGCACGGCTCCCGCAAAAGACAGGGCAAGCAGGGTAAGTTCCTGCTGACCATTAAGCTCTGCAAGGGCTGAAAAAGACAGAAACGCAATAAAAGCAATGCCGCCGGCAAGCCCGTCTAGGCCATCCACCATATTGAATGCGTTGATTACCCCGACAACGCAGAAGATAGTTACAGGCACGGCAAAGACTCCGAAATTGATCGCTCCGAGACCGAGCAGGTCTCCGAAGGTGTTCAGCGACAGGTAACTGAAATAGACTATAGAGAGCGCCGCCAGTATCTGGGCGATAAACTTGCCGCCGTACTTCATTTCCTTGAAGTCGTCGAGAAACCCGACAATTACCAGCAGCAAGAAGCCGGCATAAAATCCCCTTAAATTTGCCAGGGGAACAAATGTAGTGCAAGTTACTGCAAGGACCATGGCAATGCCGATGCCGCCGACCAGCGGTCTCGGTTTTACATGCGTCTTTCTCGCATTCGGCACGTCCACAAGTCCCAAACGCGCTGCAATACTCGCCAGCCTCGGAAAGAGGGGCGCCGCCAATAAGAATGTAATAAAAAATACCAGGAGTTCCTTAATCACACATAGCCCGCAAATACAGCTGCTTCACCATTGCGCCGTATTTTAGTTTAGTTACGATCATGCGCGAAAGCCCTGCCTCCATAACCTCACATATGCAAGTCATGCTTGCATATTATACAGCGTAGCATAATGCCCGTTATTGTTCATAAGATCGTAATGAAATCCGCATTCCAACACATGTCCCCTTTCGATAACATATATGATACCAGCCGGTTCAACGCTGACGATCCATGATTTACTAATATAACACTCCTGCCTTTCCTTAACCAGCAAAGTTTTGTAAAGAGTTTGGCCTCTGCCTGCGCGTCCCTAAAGAATACCTGTCCCAAGCGCTGCGCCGCTAATCCTAACTATTCCAATGTCCTGGATCATTCCAGTCCTGAACCTCTAATAGCTTTTATTTCCTCTTCAGCCAACAGCCGATTATTTCTTTCAGATATTTGCAATAGACCAGAAAAATATTTTCATTTTTATCCTTCCGCCTGATGGATGGCGACGGAGGAAAGAGCGCCCTGAAAAAAGACATAAACACCCCGCGGCTGCTGTCAAGAGCAAGCCTTTTGGCGATCTTGTCTATGCAGACCGGTTTCTCGGCCATGCCTGGATATATCCTGAAATAGCGTCCCATTAAGCCTCGCCCGGCCCGGTCCGCATGCCGGAACTCAATCAGCGGCAGTTCATCGGAGTAATCTCCCCAGAGATCCTCTAACTGTCCGCAGGTAATCATCATGGTATTCACAAGTCCGAACCTTTCGATATCCTTAAAAAACAGCTGCCGGTCTATTGCCTGCCTGTATTTATGAAATGCCCACAGGATATCGGTCAAGATCCCAAGATGCCTGAAAGCGTGGGAATGATGATGCATCAAGAGCATGATTATATTCATTTCGGGAGTCAGTGTGAGCTGATTCGGGCACTCATACCTGACGCCGGCCCATATCTCCTCATACGAGATGGGGAAATAACACGGCACCGCGAAATGCCAGTGTATCTCAATAAAAAATTTATCCACGGGGCTGTAGTATTGAGCATGATGCATCCTTAAGAGATTGAACTCCAGCGCCCTGCCTCCCTGCCGGACAAACCCGGACTGCGACAATATCCGGTCAACGGTCGCCGCATCCCCATATTTGACAAGAATGTCTATGTCCGATGAGCAGCGGCTGTTAACATCTCCATATACATCCCTCGCCAGCGCCCCGCCCTTGATCACAAGTGAAGGGACGGACTCCCGGCCGAGTATGGCGATAATCCTTCTTTCCAAAGCCTCCTGTCGCGCAGCAAGAGTTACTCCGCTGAGATAATATCCCTCATTTGCATCCAGAAATGAGACAACAGCAGGATTATCGGCAGACGTCCTTTGCAACCGCCAATATATAAGCATGAATTGACCATGCCTTTTGGCCAGAGACTTGACAGCCTCAAGATTTCCGGAATCAGGCAGATTCGCATATTTGGGCGGAAAAGGCTGAACAATATCGAGATACAGCGCATCCGTTCCGGACATCCGCCGGTCCTCTTTCATCGCCGTTCCTTAGCCCTTGACCTTGCGGCAGCCCCAGAATATTTCACTTATCGGATGGGGAGTTCTTCAGTTGCTCTGCAATCCAGGGATATGTTCCCTTGAGGCCATCGGCAAGGGGCGCCGACGGGCGCCAGCCCAGACGATCATATATAAGCCTGTTGTCCGAGTTTCTGCCCCTCACGCCAAGCGGGCCGGGTATATGCCTGACAGAAAGCTTCTTGCCTGCTATTTCCATAATCATTTCGGCAAGCCGGTTAATACTCACCATTTCCTCTGAACCTATATTTACGGGCCCTTCAAAACCGGAGTTCATAAGACGACTCACGCCCTCTAGACATTCATCTATATACAGAAAGGACCTTGTCTGTATTCCGTCGCCCCACATCTCTATTTCCCCGCCATCCGGAGTCGCGGCAACCTTGCGACACATTGCAGCCGGAGCCTTTTCCCTGCCTCCGCACCATGTTCCTTCAGGGCCGAATATATTGTGGAAACGGGCTATATGCACCTCCATGCCGTAATTGCGCTTATAAGAAAGATAGAGCCTCTCACTGAAGAGCTTTTCCCATCCATATTCGCTGTCCGGAGCAGCGGGATATGCCGATTCCTCGGAACACTTCGGGTTGTCCGGGTCCATCTGGTTGTATTCAGGGTATATACAGGCAGAGGAAGAATAAAAGATCTTTTTCACTCCGGCAATACGGCAGGCTTCGGCCATATTCAGATTGATAGTGGCTGAGTTGTGCATAACAGCCGCATCGTGCTCTCCTGTAAATATATAGCCGGCCCCGCCCATATCAGCCGCAAGCTGATATACTTCATCTATCCCCTCTGCAGCGTTTTCGCATATCTTGACATCCCGCAGATCCGCCTTGATGAACTCGTCAGCCTTAGTCTCGCTGAACTCATGATATTTAAGATCGACTCCGCGCACCCAGTTGCCCTCTTTTTTCAGACGCTTGACCAGATGCCCACCTATAAAACCGCCCGCGCCGCATACCAATACCCTTTTCTCTCCCATGTGGCCCATCCCCTCAAAAAGTAATATCAAGAATCACGACAACCGTATTGAACGTAACATTAAATTCGAATATCCCCGATCCGGGTACAGTAGAGATAAAGCAAAAAGGCCTTGGGGCCCGGAGCAGATCCAATAATAAGTTTAGCAGAACAGCGCGGAAGGATTCTACAATACATAGCCATTAGCCGTCATCAGGGGCCGACAGATTTACGCTCAAGCTCATCAATCCTCTTTTGCGCCTCTGTATTAGAAATATTAAGGGCCACAGCCTTTTTGTATTCCTGCATGGCGGCAGAGTTCATATTAAGCTTTTCATAGACCACCCCGGCATTATAATGAAGATCACTGTCATTAGGGAACAGGGCTATCCCCTGTTTTAATGCGACCAGCGCGTTATCGAAAAGTTCACGCTTCACATAGTAGCCGGATATCTTCACGAAATGAGCCCTGTCGGGCCTTTTCTCCAGACCCGCGTAATAGAGCGCGTCGCCGAAGGCCTTGTCGGCCTCAGACTGTTTGCCTGAATTTACAAGATACACCGCATAAGCAATATGCGCCGCAGCCCTTTCCGGCAAGGAGTTTCTTATCTCCCGGGCGTTAAGGCCGCGCAGCATCATCAGCATAATCAGATCGTCTGCCCGGCCGGGCGTTATTGAAATGGCCTTGCTTACAAATTCGACAGCCTCTGTCTGCCTTTTGGTCTGGAACAGATGTATCGCGCAGAATTTATATCTCTCCGGATTTGAAGGATCATAAACCGTGCCTGCAAGTATCAGCCTGTCTCCGGCCTCTGTCTGCCCGTTCCTGTAAAGGATCTGCCCGAGTCTCTGCATATACTCGCTGTTCATCGGATCGAGGGTCAGGGCATGATCCATCAGACTGACTGCATTTTCGATATTCGAAAGCCTGATTTCAATCACACCCGCCGCATATTGATATCTGGCCTCAAGAGGATCAAACAATCCGGCCCTGAGCGCATCCTCACGCAATTTCGCCAGCTCTTCAGGCCCGGAAGCCTTTACAGCCCTCGCCGTTTTAATCGAAGAATAACTGTATTGCCCGGCAAGAACCCCGATATTGAAAACCAGACATGCAAATAAAAGCGCCGACATGACGAGCAGCGCCGGTCGCGTCGTTGAGACATCCAGTTTCCTTAGAAAGGTGGGCTCAGGCCCCCTGTGCAGCCTTGTATGGGAAGCTGAAACAACCAGCCCCATCAGAAAGAAGAAGTATAGGGCGTTTGACCCGATATGCATGTTGAAATCGGCAAGACTGAAAACGAGTATGGAGAATATTCCGGCCAGGCTTCCCATATATAGAAAGATGGAATAGGCGTCTCTCCTTCCGGGAATGACCTTCCGCGCCTTGTATAACACGGCGCACATAAACCAGACTGCCAGGACAAGGGCTATTATGCCGCCTTCAGCAACCAGCTGTATGTAGTCATTGTGAGAATGAAATACCTTCATTTCGGTCCACTCTGTCTCATATCCGGGATAAACAGAAGACAAACTCCCGAAACCAGAACCTGTCAATGGAAAATCTTTAATAACAGCGATACTGTTTTTCCATAATTCTATTCTGTCCAGGTTTCCGGCATCGGCCAGGTTTAAATCCTGCAGCTGCTGGAACCTGCTGAAGATAGGAGCCCATCCGAACCACCCGACAACCAGCAGCGCAATAAAGGAGACCAGCAGGATAAGGGCCGCCGTTTTTTTATTGCCTTTTTTCAGCAGCATGAGTAAATAGAAAAAGGCAATGGCGGCGCAGAGACTGATGATGCCTCCCCTGGACAATGACAGGAACACCGACACAGTCATAATTACTGCGGCTATGCCCATAAGGATATGATTGTTGACCTCCCTGCTGCTCAGCAGATCGCTTATCCTGTTGCGCAACGAGTCATACACAATCACAGGTTTCAGCGCTATAAACAACGAGAACGCAACGGGTATTATCATGGACATCAAACCGGCATAATGATTTCTGTTTACAAACGGGCCGAATATGATCCCTGTCGCAACCTCCCTGAACCAGTATATTTTGCCGTTCGTCATGACTGCCTGACACATTGCGAAAAGAGCCAGCGCGGCTCCGAAGAGTGTTATCACGACAACCGCCCGCTTAAGATATCTCCCCTTTGTGAGCAGCTGTACCGTCAGCACATAAAAAGCCGCATAGGAAGCAAATCTCATAAATTCCGACAAGGTCGCTTTCGGGTGAACGGAAATCGTAATCCAGGTGAGTTGTCCGGTTACGCCTGCGCTCCCATCATAAGCCGCGTAAGATGACGGCGAGATGAGTTTTACAAACTCCACAGGCATGGGAAGGACCTGAATCAGCATGTAGCAGATAAAGATAAAAAGAGGCGTGATTCCGGGCGTGTCATAAAGAGGCCTGCCGCCCTCTTTAGCGGTCTGGGAAATATAAGCCCAGGCAGCGGACATGGCCAAAATCTCCATTGCCGCAAGGGACCAGGGTTCTACCGTTCCGAAAGCAAGTGGCGAGAATACTAGTATGAAAAGGAATATGAAAAAGATTATTTTAGACATCTGTTTCGCGATATCTATATTTTCTGATACCCATCAATTCGAGCGCCACATGCCAGACAAATTGCGGCCCCTCAATCAGCGCCCTGCGCCAGAGTTTTCTCGGTTCCCTGAGCAGGCGCCACAGCCATTCCATGCCTATATCGCCTATCCATTCCGGCACCCTTTTTACTGTGCCTGCATGAAAACTGAACGCAGCGCCCACTCCAACTGCTATCGGCGCATTCAGGCGCTCTTTGTGTTCATGTATCCAGATGTCCTGTTTGGGCAGACCGAGGCCGATCCATACCACATCGGGATTTGACGCATTGATCATGCGGATAATCTCTTCATCCTCCTCAGGAGTCAGCTTTCGGAAGGGCGGCGAGTAGACTCCTGCAACTACATGCCCCGGATATTTCTTCTCAAGGTTCTTTTTGAGTTCCGCAAGCGTATGGTCGGTATCTCCGTAGAAATAGCTTCTGAAACCCTTTTTGTCGGCCAGCTCGAAATAGGCCTTCATAATATCGGCGCCCGGAGCCCTGACAACCGACTTCATCCTCTTCAGTTTCGCAATCCAGACAGGCGCAATCCCGTCAGGGACCCAGACGTCCGAGCTGTTAAGTATGGCCCTGAAATCAGCCCTTTGATGCGCCACCCACAAGCCATGAAACCCTGTGACAACAACCTGGCGGCATTTCCGGTCCGCAGACTTGTCGCTGATCCAGCCGTCCATGACACTGATAAGCGCCGGGATGTCTATCATGTGAACACGCGAGCCCAGTATGTGAAGACAGGGCATAGATTCTGCAGATGAGACCGCCTGTTTATTGCCGAATGATTGCGGTTCCATAGGATTTATCATAACTCCGTAAATAATTTATCATGCCCAGTGTTTACAGCTTTCTATCTGCGCCCTTTCTCTGCCAATTGATCCGTCAGATACTTATGCAGAATACTGGATACAAGACTCTGATAAGGCAAACCTTGCTCCATAGCCCTGGTCTTCAGCGCGAGTAAATCTCTTTTCGCAATTCTTATGTTCATCCGCTGGTCTTTCAGCAGCGTGTTTTTGGCGGCAGTATGCAGTCTTTTTCTCAGTAAGACGCCCCTTGGGCTGGACTTCCACTCACCCTTTTCAACAGAAGCGATAAGCTCCTTTTCATCTTTATCCATAGACATGCTAAGAGCCTCCTTTTCTTTTGCCCGGCAGATAAATGTCTGTGTACTTCCTGCTCGGATAAATAGTCTTGAGAAAAAACTCATCCTTTTTCACAACAGCCGGAACCGCATAGATGTAATCATTCAGACACACAAGTATTCCAATCTGCTCAGGATATCTGTTCGGATTGGGATGTTCAAGGATGTCAATCATGTCATCCGCTTCCACAGCCACCACTATCTGCTCGAATGACACGCCTCTTGCCTTTTTCAAACGCTCATTCT
>JGI20214J51650_10000092_pt1 | contig 51634 bp, 46 predicted proteins | sample WetSurMetagenome_FD_51650 | JGI IMG/M metagenome (IMG submission 51650)
GACTTCGATATGGCCGCCCATGACGACTATTTCATTTTACTAATGACTAATGAGGTTAAAGCGCGCATAGACCGATAGCATCATTTATTGTTATATTTGACATCATGGATAGAAGCAAAATAGCGGTTGTCACAGGCGCAGGCAGCGGCATAGGCAGGGCCGTAGCTGTTGCTTTGCTGAATGCAGGCTATAGTGTTGCGCTCGCGGGCAGACATGCGGAGACTCTTGAGCAGACGGCAAAAGAGTCCGGGGCCAAGGATTCGCAGATAATGATTATCCCCACCGATGTAACCAAACAGGATTCTGTGCGAGCCCTCTTTGCCGCTATAAAAAAGCGCTTCGGCAGACTCGACCTTCTTGTCAACAATGCGGGCATTTTTCCACCCGCTGTCCCTATGGAAGATTTGACTTATGAACAGTGGCAAGCTTCAGTAGATGTCAATCTTACCGGCTCATTTTTATGCGCTCAGGAAGCCATCAGAATCATGAAGGCCCAGACGCCGCAGGGCGGTCGCATCATAAACAATGGTTCTATTTCCGCCCATTCGCCGCGTCCCAACTCCGCGCCCTACACTGCAACAAAACATGCGATTACGGGTCTCACCAAGAGCATAGCGCTTGACGGCAGAAAATATAACATCGCCTGCAGTCAGATCGATATCGGCAATGCCCTGACGGACATGACAAGGATCATGAAAAAAGGCGTGAGGCAGGCTGACGGGTCAATTGCAAAGGAACCGATTATGGATTTAAGGCATGTGGCAGACGCAGTTATCTATATGGCAGGCCTGCCGCTCGATGCAAACGTCCAGTTTATGACTCTCATGGCCACGCAGATGCCATATATAGGCAGGGGTTAAAGCAGCAGTAAAAGGTTTAAACCGTTCCCTGCATCAACAAAGCGGACAGCTGTGGCGGCGGTCAGACGCATTCTCCTGAAACCAGTTGAAAAAATAACATTCAAAATGGTATTATCCCCAGACGTATGCGCCCTAAACGAGCTAAATAATATGAATATTAAAATGGTGATATCATAGGATGTACTCGCCTGAACGGCAATCAGGTAATAATTGGAATATGTTAACCGGTATGAAAATATGTGGCCAGTCATATTATCTCTTGACAGCGCAAGGGGTTTATTTTCATGAAGGCATGGGGCCATTCCTTTTTTTGCGCCAATCAGCCGGGGACATTCCCGGTACACAGAAGCGCAGGAGAAAAGACGGTGTCGAAATGTCGGGGAGTTACAGCAGGGGCAGCCCAACTATGTATGCCCGCAGCGCAGAGGCTTGATAAATTACGCCACGAGATTGTAAGGAGCGGTTTCAAACCGTTTTTCAGACAATAACAAATAAACAGGAGGGAACACAATGAGAAGAAAGAGACTGGTTTTATTCATTGCAGGCGCTATTTTGCTGATGTTTTATGTAAACGCACAGGCTTTTGTGCTGCCCGACACCGGACAGACCAAGTGCTATGGTCTTTATGATGAAATAATTGACTGCTCCGGCACAGGGCAGGACGGGGCCTTTAGCATTAACCCGCGTAGTTATACTAACAACAACGACGGCACGGTTACTGATAATGTCACCGGCCTGATGTGGCAGAGGTGCAGCATAGGGCAGGATTATCTGAGTTGCAGCGGCACCTCCTATTGCGCAGACGGAGCCTCCAATTGCTGCGCCAGTGTAAATCTTGGCGGCTATACCGACTGGCGGGTTCCTGCGAAAAAAGAGTTGATAACCCTTGTGGATTATAGCATACCAACGCCGGGCCCAACGATCAATTCTGTGTTTATTAACACTTGGGGGGGGAACTACGATACGGCCACTCCTTACGCCTTTGGGCCTGGCCAGATCTGGTTAGTGGGCTTTGATCGGGGTAAGGTTTTGCCTGATAGTTATCCGAGCGGACAAGTGCGGTGTGTGCGCGGCGCGCAAGAAGCGCAAAGCTATACAGACAACAATAACGGCACGGTTACGGACAATCGCACCGGCCTGATGTGGCAGAAGTGCAGCGTGGGGCAGGATCCTCTCACCTGCAGCGGTACGCTTAATTACTATAACTGGTGGCAGGCCTCGGGAACAACTGCCCCTGTTTATAATCCCAAGCACATTTCAGTCTGTGGCGATCTGTCGCTGGCTGGTTATGCAGACTGGCGGCTGCCCAATATCATAGAGCTTGAATCTCTGACCGATGACACGCGATATGATCCGACAATCAATATAACATATTTCCCGAATACCGCTTCGGACATCTACTGGTCGTCTACATCTGATGCGGACTCTCAATTCAACTGGAGAGTGGACTTCCGCGATGGCGACATTGCAACAGACATTTATGCTGAGCAGAGATATGTCAGATGTGTGCGCGACAACAAGCCGGGGCCGTCTAAGCTTAAGATAACGGCCAAGGCCAAGGGGACTGGAAAGGGCAAAGTAGTGTCTGCTCCTTCAGGCATAAGTTTCATATATCCTAAAAAGAAAACCGGTTCAGGAACATATACAAACGGATCGACAGTAAAGGTGACGGCAAAGGCGAATGCGGGCTCTAAAGTTTCCTGGAACAAAACATGTAAGAAGGCCGGAGGAGCGGAAAAAGGCGACAATACAAGTAAAGCAGTCTGCACGATCAAGGTGACCAAGGCAGCTACAGTCAAGGCGACCTTCACGAAATCAAAAAAAGCGGGCGATAGTGATCTTGAGGAATATAGTAATTTTGAGGGGCTGGAAGACTATTAATTTTGTCGTGACGCGGTTGCCGCGCCCCTTTTGGCTGTTTGTCGGCAGGGGGTAAAACGCAGGGAACGGTTTCAAGCCGTTCCCTGCGATCTAATTTACAATTTCGCCAGTTTTTCCTTAACGCTGGCAATCTTGTCATCCATGGTCTGCTTTTTGTCGACGCGTGTGCCGAGTTTGAAGACTGTAAAGATACGAGGAGCTCCCATGCCGAGCACGGTTTCATGGCACTTCTTGATAGCGGCCATCACTGCGTCCCACTCACCTTCGATATTGGTTCCATTGGCGTGAAGCATTACCTTAAGGCCCGAGTCATTCAATACCTTCTCGCATGCCGCAACGTAAGGCGACAGATGGCTTCCAGCGTTCAAAGGTATAAGAGTCATGTCTACGATAACGTCCATTTTCCCCTCCTCGGGCAAATATATTGAGATTAAAAAGGCCCCTTTCTGGCCGGTATTTATATTATTATAACGCAGAATGAACTGTTGAAGGTATTGCGGAGTCCTGGATTAAAATGTTCTGTTACTGGAGCTGACGATTTGATATAATAATGCGTAAATTCAGACTTTCGCGTTTTTTACGGCATCCTCTTGGTCTTGTCCTTCATTTTCTTCCACTTGTACCAGATGATCTCGTTGCTGCCGGAGGGGTATATCTTTCGTTTCATCTTTCGATAAGGGTCACCATAATACCGGTTAACAAGCTTGCCGAATTCCGAGCGCTCTGACAGATTCATTTCTTGCTCAGACATAAGGTCGGGACGGAAGCGTTTCTTGTGCTTGTAAAGATGATAAATGTCTTCCTTTATTAAGAGATTGAAAAGTTTATTGAACAGTTTGTTGCGGTATTTGAAGTGTATGCATACCTGGTAATCGATAAGATACGGCTCTCTGTCGTCGCCGAGTATAATATTGCCCTGTTTGTTGAGGTCCATGTAAAAGATCCTGCGGCGGTGTATCTCTTCAATTGTTGATTTCAATTTATCGAAGAAATCATCCGGCAGATCGCGGCATCCTTCTTTTTCGAGCTCATGCAAGGTCTTTCCCTCGATAAACTTGTGCAGGTATCCGCGCATGCCGAACCGAGGCCCCAGTTCCGGCACATGGGGCAGATCTGCAACCATACTATAGAGGCGGTATTCCCTGCGGGACATCAGAATGGCGAAAGGAGTCAGCAGAAAACCAAGGATGAACCGGAAGTCGGAGATCTTCAGCACATAGCGGCTGTTGCTCTCAGTGCGATAAAGGACGTTTATTGAAAAGAAATCCTCTTTCAGGATCTTTTCGTAATGATAAACTTCGTCCTTGATCGTAAGCTCAGCCGGATAATTTCGCCCAGATTTCATTTACTTAATTATACAATATCCGCTTTGGCTACATATAAAGTCCGTAGTGAAGGATTAATACGCCAAGAAAACAAAGCAGGCCGTATCTTTGCAGAAATTGCCCTTCAAATATAATGCAGATGCATAGATGCAAGATTCTAATGCGAATTAATCGTCCTGATAAAACCTGTTATTGTTAAACGACCGGAATGCCGGCTGATTTAAACGATTTTTGACATGCCGCTGTACTGGTCTGCGGTCACGTCCATGGTGTTGCCGTAAGTATCCATACCTGAAAATTTGAACATGATATGGGAAGGATCGATTGTGCCGTTGGCAGCGCTATTTTGGGTTATCTTGAATGTAACAGTAGCTGTCAACGTGTCGGAGTTATATGTCACACTCAAGGGTATAGGCGAAATGCTTATTTCAGAAGATTTGGTCTTAATCCCCCAGTTATAAGTTCCGCCGGTCTCCGAGCCGTCTGCCCTGGTGATAAGCCAGTTTCCGACATTCTTTACAGAGTCGGAGTCCATATTCTTGTTGAATATAAAGTTCATTGTAAATGTATCTGAGGAATTGGCAGTTGCCAGAGTGGAATCCATGGCCGATACAAGGGTCCCCATTTTATAAGAAGTGATAAAGTTTGAGGAATATGCCGAAGTAATCTTCGGCGCGGAAGCGTCTGATATATAATTTGAGAGTTCGGTATACATGGATGCAGCATTATCATCATCGAGTCCGGACAGTATGTCGGCCTGTGCGTTGGCATTGTCCATCTGCTTCAGATCCGCATAGGTCTTACCAAGTTCGAGATAGGCTTCCGAGTAGGAACTGTCAATCTCTATGGCTGAGTTCAATTGCGATATTGCCTCATCATATTGCCCCAGTTTCCGGTAAGTCTGCCCCAGCGCATAATATCCGCTCGGATCATCGGGAGATAGCAGCTTGGATTTCTTAAACTGAGTCTCGGCATCCGTATACTTTCCTTCCGCCAGATAAACCTGCCCGAGGGAATAGACGCTTTCGACAACATTGGGGTCTAATTCCAGGGCCTTTGAATATTCCGTATCCGCCGATGCATAGTCACCCTGGTTGAAATATAATAGTCCCAGTGATGAGTGCAGCGAATCTTCTGTGGGAAAGAGGCCGGATGCCTGCTTATATGCCTTGATCGCATCGCTGGTATTGCCCAGCTTTTCGTAGGCGGTGGCCATATATCCATAGGCCGTGAGAGAATTGTCGGAATATGGCGCCAGACTTATCGCTGTTTTGTATTCATTAATAGCCGCTTCATAATCGCCGTCCGTGGCGTCTTCGAGTCCTCTTGAAAGTGCGCTGTTCGTAACGGATTCAATCTGCGCCTCCGTATTCGTAGTAGACGAAAACATGTTGGTGCAGTTCGTATAGATTCTATCGCTAATTTCTGAAAGTGTAGACATAATAATCCTCTTTTCTTATTATCGGAGAAAGGTCCCGTTAACTTGAGGACGTGGCTAAATATATGATGCAATGCTGTCATTTGATTGACAGGCTTTCTGACCATGAGGCAGTTTTTTGTTCGGATATATATGTGTATACTTATTTCAATAATTGACATGGAAGCATTAACCTGTAAAAAGCTCTTATTTATCAGGATGATTTGCATTTAACTATATTATGATCATGCAAGCGTCTGAATAAATCAATGATATTGCGAAATGATGGTATAGATTTTGCAATAAAAGCAATGATTTCAATAAACCGCTGGAGGTGTCTGTGAAAGTCATAGGCCTTGGCGAGATATTCAGAGAAGCAGGACGAGGCTGCATGGAAGGTCTGGTAGCCGATTATGACGGCGTTTAACAGTTTTTTTAGGGGTAAGAGGGTACTGCTGACCGGTCACACCGGGTTCAAGGGGGCATGGCTTGCAGTATGGCTCAGAGAACTTGGAGCAAAGGTTATAGGTTATGCTTTACCTCCGGCCACCGACCCTAATCTGTTCCTGATTGCCGGATTGCAGAGTCAAATAAACTCTGTAAATGGAGATATCCGGGATCTTTACAATCTTGCAAGCGTTATCGACAGGGCCTGCCCGGAGATCATCTTTCATCTTGCCGCACAGTCTCTTGTTGGAAGATCATACCGTGAGGCAGTGGAAACTTTTGGCTCGAATATTATGGGCACGGTTAATCTCCTTGAGGCCTGCCGCAATCAGCCTTCGGTAAAGGCGATTGTCGTTGTTACCAGCGATAAATGTTATGAAAACAGGGAATCGGGTAAGGCGTATGTGGAAGACGACCGGTTGGGGGGCAGAGATCCCTACAGCAGCAGCAAGGCATGCGCTGAAATTGTTACGGGTTCGTACAGATATTCCTTTTTCAGCAGGGAACCGGGCCGCGGGCTTGCGTCCGCCAGGGCCGGTAATGTCATCGGAGGCGGGGATTGGGCTGAAGACCGTCTTGTTCCTGATTGTTTAAAGGCGCTGGAACGAAATGACCCTATCATAACAAGAAACCCTGGATCCATAAGACCCTGGCAACATGTGCTCGAACCTCTCGGCGGTTATTTGTCCCTGGCAGAAAGGCTTTATAACCAGCCTGAAGCTTATAGTGAGGCATGGAACTTCGGGCCAGATGAGTGCGCGTGTGTGACTGTTCAGTCGCTGGTTGAGTCGATTATAGGCAAATGGGGATCAGGCAAGTGGTCGCAACCCGAAACCGGGCAATCATTCAGCGAGGCCGGAATCCTCAGACTCGACAGTTCAAAGGCCAGAAACAGGCTTGACTGGAGGCCGAGATGGGATATCGAGACTGCTGTCGAAAAAACTGTCCAATGGCACAAGACGTATCTGGCCGGCGCTAATATATACAAGGAATGCTGCAGTCAGATAGCAGAATATATGCAGTCGTGACTGGACTGCCGATTATGCCCCGTGGGGTATATCCCTGGCCCTAGGGGTGGGGCGGAGAAAAAAGACTACGCTATGAAAGAGGACGCTGGACAGATTCGCAGACAGATAGCTGAACTCGTGCGCGAGTACTATACCGCGGAGTTCGCGTCAAAAGAATTCATTGGCGGTAGAAGCTCCGTTCCTGTGGCGGGCAGATTTTTTGATGAAAATGAGATGCAACTGCTAGTTGATTCAGCCCTCGACTTCTGGCTTACTTCAGGCAGATTCGCAGATGAGTTCGAGAAAGAATTCGCAGCCTTCACAGGTATCAGATATCAAATTACGGTCAATTCAGGCTCATCAGCCAATCTCCTTGCCGTAAGCGCGCTGATGTCCCGCAGTCTGGGAAGCCGCCGTCTCCAGCCGGGAGATGAAGTCATTACCGTGGCGGCAGGATTTCCGACTACTGTCGGGCCGATAATTCAGAATGGACTGGTCCCGGTCTTCGTTGATATAAATCTGCCGTCGTACAACGCTGATCCCGATCTCGTCGAAAAAGCAATTTCGGAAAAGACGCGCGCCATCATCCTCGCTCACACATTGGGTAATCCCTGTAATCTTGGCAGGATAAGGGAGACAGCGGACAAATATGGTCTATGGTTGATAGAAGATTGCTGCGATGCGCTGGGTTCACAGTACCGCGACAGGAAGGTCGGACAATTCGGAGATATCGCTACTTTCAGCTTTTATCCTGCCCATCACATTACGATGGGTGAGGGCGGCTGCGTCGCCACTAACAACGACACGTTGAGGACTGTGCTGCGGTCTCTCAGGGACTGGGGCCGCGACTGCTGGTGTGATACGGGTACGGACAATACTTGCGGTAAAAGATTCGACGGTCGATACGGTGAACTTCCGGCAGGTTACGATCACAAATATGTCTATTCCCATTTCGGGTACAACCTCAAGATCACTGATATGCAGGCGGCTGTCGGGTTGGCACAGCTGAAAAAGCTTCCGATGTTCATTGAGGTCAGAAAGAAGAACTGGCAAGCGCTAAGAAACGGGATCTCCGGGCTCGCGGACTTTTTTGTTTTGCCTGAGCCGGAACCTGATTCCGATCCGAGCTGGTTCGGCTTTTTACTTACAGTCAGGGATGGGGCCGGTTTCACAAGGGAACAGCTTGTCAGACATCTTGAGTCAAAACGCATTCAGACACGCATGCTCTTTGCAGGCAACATGGTCAAACAGCCGTGTTTTGATGAAATGAGAAAGGCCGGCGCGGGTTTCAGGGTTGCCGGCGATCTTGCGGTTACGGACAATGTCATGAACAATACATTCTGGATCGGCGTATATCCGGGGCTTACCGAAGAAATGGTTTCATACATGATTGATTCGATAAAGGAGTTTGCAGAGACGTCCGACGCTAAAAAGTGATGCAGTCAGCGGAAGTTCTGCGGTAAGAAGGAAGTTTGATTATCATTAATATGCCTTCTTGGTTCATTCCTGTAACAAGGCGATGTAACCGAGAGGGCGGAGCATTAATAACAATCTTCCCGTCACGTGTAAATTAAAGGAATGAAAGGCCGGGTATGAAAAACTATTTTGATGAGCCGCTGTTTATTTTCGAGATGGCGAATAATCACATGGGCAGCCTCGAACACGGCAGGACCATGATCAGTGTGTTTGGGGCTGTCGCAAAAGAGTTCAGCCGTCGATTTGCCTTCAAATTCCAGTTCAGGCATATACCTTCCTTTATCCATCCGGCTTACATGGACCGCATGGATCTCAGATACATAAAGAGATTCAAAGAGACGGCATTATCAAAGGATGATTTTGCGATATTGGCAGCGGATGCCGGGAAAAATAATTTCATTTCTATTTGCACCCCGTTTGACGAACCCTCTGTTGATCTTATTGAAGAACTCGGGATCAGGATGATCAAGATCGCAAGCTGTTCTTTTACCGACTGGTCTCTGCTTGAAAGGATAGCGAAGACCGACAGACCGGTCATTGCCTCGACAGCGGGGGCGACGCTTGAAGAGATAGACAGCGTTATCAGCTTTCTGCAGCATCGCGACAAGCAGTTTGCGATCATGCATTGTGTCGGTGAATATCCAACCAGGGCGGGGCATCTTCAGATGAACCAGATAGACCTGCTGAAGCATCGTTATCCCGGCATCCCCGTCGGATTCTCGACCCACGAAAACCCTGAAGACATGGACGCCGTCAAGATTGCAGTTGCGAAGGGAGCGGTTATCTTTGAGCGGCATATAGCGGTGGAGACGCCGGAATTCAAAAAAAATGATTACTCATCAACACCGGAACAGACAAGACGCTGGCTTGCCGCAGCTGATCTGGCGTTTGAGATGTGCGGCATTTTAAACGAGAGGTCAACCGCATCGGAAAAGGAACTTGCCGATCTCAAACAGTTCAAGCGTGGAGTATTTGCAAAACGGAAGATACTGAAAGGCGAGAGGATAGATCGGGGCAATACCTATTTTGCCTTTCCCAACCAGGGCAATCAGGCTCTTGCGAACGGCATGTCAAAATATGTCGAGTATTACGCCGGGGAGAATATAGACATTAATGCTCCGGTAATGCTGGAAGAGGTTAACACTACTCATACACGTGAAAAAATATACAATGTCGTCCAGAAGATAAAGCAGATTCTCGAAAAAGGCAATGTCGTCGTGCCCGGCCAGGCGGACCTCGAAATCTCACATCATTACGGGATCGACAGATTCAGGGAGACCGGCTGTACGATTATCAATGTCGTCAACAGGGAATATTGCAAGAAACTGATCATTGTGCTTCCCGGCCAGAAACATCCCGAGCAGTATCACAAAATCAAGGAAGAGACCTTCGTCGTGCTTTATGGCGATTTCCTGCTGGAACTCGACGGGGTAAAGAAGGAATGCAAAAAGGGAGATATCATGACCGTCGACCGGGGAGTGAAGCATGTTTTTTCGAGTCAAAAGGGCGCGATCATAGAAGAGATCTCGTCCACGCATTACAAGGATGATTCATATTACACGGACGAGAATATTCTTAATAATAAAAAACGCAAGACGGTTCTTACCTATTGGATGGATTGACATATAACTGAGGGCATATGAAAAAATTATCCGATTATGTAATGGAATTTATTGCGGACCTTGGCGTCAGGCATGTTTTTACATTGGCCGGAGGCGGGGCTATGCACCTGATAGATTCCCTGGGGAGAAACAGGGACCTCAAGTATGTCTGTTGCCTGCATGAGCAGGTGTGCGCGATTGCCGCGGAGGCTTATTCCCAGTACACGAACAATATAGGTGTAGCAGTGGTCACTACCGGGCCCGGCGGCACAAATACGATTACCGGGCTGGCCGGCGCATGGCTCGATTCTATCCCTGTGTTTTTTATCTCCGGGCAGGTCAAAAGGGATGATACGGCAGGGCATAGATGTGTCAGGCAGATGGGTTTCCAGGAGATAGATATTGTCAGTGTGGTCGGGCCGATTACAAAATATGCGGCTACTGTTAAAGATCCGAATTTCATACGTTATCATCTCGAAATAGCAGCGCACATGGCCTGCAGCGACCGACCGGGGCCGGTATGGATCGATATCCCGCTGGATGTGCAGGCCGCCATGATAGATGAAGATCAGCTTATGGGGCTCGGTCTCAGTGAAGAGTTTCCGAAGACCGGCTCAGAGGCAATGGCGGCACAGGTGTCCCGGTCCATCGAACTTTTGAATAATTCTGATAGACCTGTGATACTTGCAGGTAACGGGATAAGATTATCCGGCGCGCTTGAAGAATTCCGCGAGTTTATTGAAGAGCTGAACATTCCTGTTATGACTACCTGGAAGGCCATCGATTTTCTGGCTGAAGATCATCCGCTGTATGCCGGCCGGCCGGGGGCTGTCGGTCAGAGGGCCGCAAACTTTGCCCAGCAGAATTCGGACTGGCTGCTGTCGATGGGCGCGCGTCTCGACCTGGGGCAGACCGCTTATACCCATAAATATTTTGCGCGGGGCGCGCATAAAACAATAGTGGATATAGACATCAATGAGATCAACAAACTCCAGATGCCTATTGATGTGCCTGTGCAGGCGGACGCCGGAGCATTCATTCGTGAATTCATGCGTAACCGTCACAAGATTGTGCGGAAGGACCGCAGTTCATGGTTTGCAAAGATCAGGGAATGGCGTCTGCGTTATCCGGTAATCCTTCCTGAATATTGGGAGGAGAAGGATTTCGTAAATGATTATGTGCTGATAGATGTCCTGTCGGACGAGATGTCGTCCTCCGACCTCTTTATCCCGGGCAGTTCCGGAGCATGCAGCGAGAGAAGCATGCAGGCGTTCAGGGTGAAAGAAGGGATGCGGATATTCAATACGGAAGGGCTGGGGTCGATGGGGTTCGGAGTTCCTGCAGCCATTGGGGGATGTCTTGCCGGTGGAGGCAAGAATACCGTATGCATCGAAGGCGACGGAGGTTTTGCGATGAACATCCAGGACCTCGAAACGATCCGGCGTCTGAATCTCCCGATCAAATTTTTTGTGCTGAATAATCAGGGATACGGGTCGATAATAAATACGCAGAAAAATTATTTCAACGGCAATTATGTGGGCAGCACAAGAGAGAGCGGACTTACCCTGCCTGATTTCAAGACAGTCGGAGCCGCGTTTGGAATTTCTGTGAGTCGGATAAAGAATCATGAGAAGATCAGGGAGCAGGTGAAGGAAATCCTTCAGTATGCCGGCCCGGTGATATGCGAGGTAATGACTTCTCCGGACCAGCAGACGGCTCCCAGAGTCACTTCCGGGCAGACTCCCGACGGCAGTATGGTTTCTATGCCTATGGAAGATATGTGGCCGTTCCTGGAGAGGGACGAATTCAGGGCCAATATGATAGCTTTCAAGGATGAAGAAGGATATTGCGGCAGGGAATAGTATCAGTTATAGCGAAGTAGAAGTTTGCATGTCGTTACTCTCAAGAAAATTGCAGCCCGATTAAACGCAAAGATCATTGCCCTTAAGACTGCAAAAGGAGAATATGGTTTGGATGACTATTTCAATCAACTGTCGGATTTGTTTACTGCGATTTCAGATAAAGAATGGTTTTTAGACCTGCTCTTTGGCGAATATAAACAGGGAGCCTTAAATTCAACCCCTGTTGTTTTGTTCGGCTCAGGCAGCCTGGGGGAACAGTTATTATTGACTCTCAGGAAGCACGGAGTTTACCCTGCATGCTTTTGTGATAACGATAGCGCCAAAAGCGGAAGTTTATATTGCGGTATTCCCGTCATTTCTTTTGCCGAATTGGCCGCATCACATCATAACAGCCTGATAATAATTGCAACACTAAAATATCTGGAACCCTTAACAACACAATTGCTGGAAAATGGATTTTGTACGGATCGGACGCTGTGCAAGGCATCCGACAGCAATACAGAGCTGATATTTATGTATTCCATATTTTGTTCTGATGTCCTCAATGTTTCAGCGCAAATAAAACGGTACAACCTTATTATTACGGCAAATTCAAGGCATCGGAATGCTATAAAGAGAATCAGGAAGCAGTCGAAAATTACGGTAGCCTTTTTTACTCACTTCAGTTCCGTCTGGAATTACGATGAACTTTATAAAAAAATGGCGCATGACAATAGGTTTGAACCCATTATTATTGTCTGTCCCCATTATAATTATGGCGAAAGCCATATGCTGAAAAACATGAAAGATACGTTCAATTATTTCAGCAATAAAAAATATAATGTGTTCAACACATACGATGAAAATAGCAATGAATGGCTGGATATTAAGGACAAAATCAATCCGGATATTATTTTTCTGGTAAATCCTTATCCCCCGCCGGATGACAAATATCATATTTTCAACTTTGCGGATACTTTATTGTGTTATGTCCCTTATGGTTTTATGACGGCCAACATACAATATAGGCAGTACAATGCCGATTTGCATAATTTGGCATGGAAATGCTTTTATGAAACCAATATACATAAAGAGATGGCAATAAAATATGCCGCAAATAAAGGAAGCAATGTTATTGTTACAGGTCATCCAATGTGTGATCTCTTTTTAGACAAGACATATCAATATCAGGATGTCTGGAAAATTAAGGACAGAAAAATAAAAAGAATTATTTGGGCTCCGCATCATTCCATCGAAAATGAAGGAGAAATGGCCTATTCAAATTTCCTGCATTTATGCCGATTCATGCTGGATTTGGCAAAAGAATATAAGGGCAAAATCCAATTTGCATTTAAGCCGCACCCTCATTTGCTTACGAGGCTTTATAACCACGAAGATTGGGGGGAAATAAAAGCACACAGATATTATGAAGAATGGCGCAATTTATCAAACGGACAATTGGAGGAAGGAGATTACACTGATTTATTTTTATCTTCCGATGCCATGATAATGGACAGTATGTCATTTATTGCGGAATACGGCTGCACCGGTAAACCGAGTTTGTTCACAGTAAGAGATGATACCATTAAGGATAAATTCAATGAGTTTGGAAAGATAGCCTACGAGTTTCCTTATAAATCCTTCAAAAATGCGGATATTATTGATTTTATAAATGACGTGGTTTTAGATGGTAACGATTATCTTGCCGATAGAAGAAATAGACTAATTAAAGAATATCTTATGCCTCCCAATAATAAAACCGCAACAGATAATATTTTTGACGATCTGGCGCTGGAATTGAGATGACAATAATAATATTCGGATTGGATGGAATCATTACGGCCCGGGGAATCCTGCCGTTAATTGGTGGTTATTTTAATGTTGAAAAGGAGTTGGATATTTTAACGGAAGAAACACTTCAGGGCAATGTTCCCTTCACCGAAAGCCTTATAAAAAGGATGTTCATCCTGGGGAAACTGCCGATAACGGAAATTTCTCAGCTGCTTGCAAAAGCAGTATTGCATGAACAGGTGATCAATTTTATTCAGGAGCATAAAGATAATTGTGTCATAGCAACCGGGAATCCGGCTTGCTGGGTGGAGAAATTATTAAATAATATCGGCTGCGCCTACTATGCCTCTACCGGAGCCGTAATTGACGACAAATTTATCAAGATAGAGAAGATACTAAAAAAAGAAAGTGTTGTGCAAAGATATCAGAATGCGGAGAATAAAGTCGTTTTCATCGGGAATGGGAATAGTGATATGGAGGCTATGAGGGTTGCGGATAGGGCTGTTGCTTCGGGTTTAATCCGTTATCCGTCAAAAAGTATCCTGCCTTTTTCGGATTATTTAATATTCAACGAGACTGCATTATGCCGACTTCTAAATCAGTTGTTATAAGTTGCGCCGGCATCGGTTCCAGATTGGGACTTGGCCAGACGAAGGCGTTAATTAATATTAATGGTAAATCCCTGATAAGCTGGCAGCTCGATCTTCTTAAAGATGTGGATGATGTGAGAATTGTAATTGGATATCAGGCCTCGGATGTTGTGCAGGAAGCGCTCAAATTCCGGAAAGATATAATTTTCGTCTATAATCACAACTATTTCGAGACAAAAACCGGCGCAAGTTTTTATCTGGGGGCAAAAGACGCAAATGATTACGTGATTGAATGGGACGGTGATTTGCTTGTTCATCCGGATGATGTAAAAAGAATTTTACATACGGAGGGAGAATATATCTGTTACGCTGATATTTCGTCCGATGAAGCTGTTTTTGTGAAAACAAATGAAGCCGGGGATGTTCTGTCGTTTTCCAGGGGAAATGGTGATTATGAATGGACGGGTCCGGCCTGCATAAAAAAAGAAAAAGTTCAATATACTTCCGGTAATGTTTTCAATCAGCTGGAAAATCATCTTCCTATGAAGGGTATAAAAATCAGGGCATATGATATAGATACCTTCGAAGATTATGAAAGGGTAGTCAATTTTGTCAAAGACTGGTAAATTATGATAAAAACTATTATCGGCATAATCGGCGGAGCCGGAGTTGCGGCTACGAACAAGCTTAATTCCATGATAGAAGAATATTTTACAAAAAACGGAGCCTTCAGAGACTGCCATCATCCTGAGATCATTACATATCAGGCCGTTAATGTTCCTTCAAGGAGCATATATTTGGAAGGGAAGGGAGAATCCTTTATCCCGGGTTATGTTGATATCGCTGATAAATTGAAATTTATTGGGGCAAATGTGCTGTGCATGTCATGCAATACGGCTCATTATGCAATTGCCGAGATACAAAAGGAAGTGGGATTGCCTTTTATTAATGTAATTGAGGCTGTTGTTAACAGCGCTAAAGAAAAAGGATATAAAAAAGTCGGTATTATGGCTTCGGACGGGTGTTTGTTAGGGAAAGTTTATGAAAATGCCTTTGAGAAGAGTTTCCCCGGCGCAGAGCTCATTTATCCCAACCCCGAGCGCCAAAAGGATGTAACAAGGGGAATTTGCAATATTAAAAATAAATCCAGATTTTTAGCGGAAGATCATCCCGACAGGCCTAAAGTCATTTTTACTCAGGTGTGCGACCATTTATATGAACAGGGGGCGGAAATAATAATTTCAGGGTGTACCGACATCGCCGTTGATTTTTTACCGCAGGATTATCACAAACTTCCGATTATCGATTCTTTAACAGTCCTTGCGGAAAGGATATGTTTTTATGTTCATAAGTTTTGAAAACATTCAAAAAAACTGCTGTTTCATAATCACCAAATGAAAAATGAAGACGCGATGCATTTCTTTGAGCTGTTAATACAATCCGGCGCGGAATCCGGAGTGGAAAAATATGGTCACGACAATTCTCATATGGATGCCGAATTTATTTTAAGGTATGCGGACCAAAACACATCCATCCTTGATATCGGCTCGGGCACAGGGCTGATTATAAATAAAATCGCGCCATTTGTAGCGCATATAACCGCAGTTGAGCCTTTCAGGGAATTTACCAAACACATAATAAGGACGAGGAATATTGAAATAATCCATGAGAATATTTTCAGTCTTATTACCGCAAACAGATATGATCTGGTTACTTTGTTCGGTTTTTCTCATTATTTAAATAAAAAAGAGATAAAAGAGGTTTATCACAAATGTTATCAATGGCTGAAGAACAAAGGGAAAATTATTATAAAGAATCAATTCGGGGTCAACGAGGATGTAACTGTTTCAGGATATTCCGAGGAGCTGAAAACAAAATACTATGCCCAATATCGGCATATTGATAGCGAAATAAAATTATTACAGGAAGTTTGTTTTGAAGACATTGAGATATTTGATATATATCCTCCCGAATGCAACAAATGGGGAAACACCAATTTTTACGCAATAGTAGCAGGCAAGGATCTCTAAACATGAAAAATATTTTCAGGAAAGATACACGGCTGATCGGCGATAAAGCAAGCAAAGAGTGGTTTTTAAATCTGCTGTTTGGCGCGCATAAATGGGACGCATTAAATAACACCCCTGTTGTTTTATTCGGAGCCGGTAGTTTAGGGGAACAATTATTCCTGATCCTGAAACAATATGGTGTTACACCTGTATGCTTTTGCGACAATGATGTTTCCAAAAAGGGGCGTTTGTATTGCGGCATTCCGGTCATTTCTTTCAGCGAATTAACAACGTCGCACAAAAATAGTTTAATAGTAATAGCGACGGATAAATATCGGGAACCGGTAACAAAGCAGTTATTGGGAAATGGATTTAGCGCAGACCGTGTGTTGTGCAAAGAGTCTGATAACAGCACAAAGCTGGTATTTTTGTATTCGGTGATTATATCCCGGGAACCCAAATTAGTTGAGAGAAATCTGATTATTGAAATCATTGACAAGTTATTTAAAAAACAAGGCTTTATAAAGAATCCACTTATAAATTATCTGCTGAATGAAATGAGTTATAAAAAATCACAGGTATTCTGGAAAAATCAAAAGAATTGGAGAATGATAAATGCCATGCCCGAAAGGGCAATAAAACAGGAAATGTTCCTGAGGGAAAAATTTATTCCTCTATTAAATAAGGATTCCATAGTTTGTGATTTGGCATGCGCCTGTGGCGATTTTTCATTTATCATTGCCCCTTATGTAAAAAAAGTGGAAGGATATGATCTTTCCTCACAATTAATTGAAGAAGCTACAAAAACAGCAAAAGATAACAATATTCAAAATGTTTCTTTTAAGCAGGCCGATGCCATAGAACTGGAATTTGACAAGATTTATGACCACTTTTTAGTGTATGGGCTTCTTACGTGTCTTTTTAGCGACCAGGATATATTGAAAATCGTAAAAAAAATCAAAGATGCCATTAAGCCGGACGGTTATATGATTTTGAAAGACAATTTGACAATGAATAATCAGGATATTCTCTATTCGACCGGCGATTATGCCGCCAGGTATACATCGAAAGCAAAATATATGAAATTGTTTGAGTCAAACGGGTTTGAATTTGTTGAGACTACTGAATTGGATTCATGTTCGACAATTAAAATAGAAAATAATGACAAGCTGAAGTGTTTAAGTTTTTCTGCAATAGTCCAAAGGCAGGCCCTGAATGCCGATTATGCCCAGAAGGAAAATAGATAAAATATGAAAGCCGGATATTTGCTCAAGTTAATACTTGGAGAAAAGTTAAAAATACCTTTTTTATTTTTTTGGATTGGGACCGAATGCGCTTTAAGATGTAAAGATTGTTGTAATTTGATTCCTTACACAGTTCAGCGAGCCTATGACTTTATGAATTCGATAGATGATTTAAAAAAAATTGCAGGTGTTGCAAAAATAGAGTTACTTCAAATACAGGGTGGAGAGCCTTTTGCTCATCCGGATATGGATAAGTTTGTCCATGAATTATTAAATATGAATATTTCTAATATATATATACCGACAAACGGAACAGTCTTGCTGAACGAAATGACAATAAAGGCTATTCAGGCAGGCAAGGACAGGATACAAATCGGGATCAGTAGTTATGACTGCTCAAAAGAACAAATCAAAAGACTTGTTAAACAATTGGAAGAGAATAATATTAGTTACTATTTATATGATCTTATGTATTCCGGTAAGTCCGGGTATTATGCCGGCGGGATAAGTGAGATAAAGAATGATAATGATATGTTTGTTCGGAAAATATATGATCATTGCGAAAATAAGGTTTGCCATACATTAGCTGACGGCAGGTTGACCATATGCGGCAGGGGTATTGCGGCAAAAGAAATTTATGGCATTCCAAAATACAGATTAAATGATGAATTAAATATAAGGGAGAAAAAAGCCGGTTTAATTCTGAAAATTATGCTTTTTAGATTTTTAAACTCAGGCAAGTTTAGAGAATATTGTCGTTATTGTTTGGGAACTTATTATAAAGTTCCAGGCGCAGTCCGGATTGAACGGACAATGAATGACCCGGAGCAAAAATACATTTGATTTGTTAACCTGGCATGGAAATAATCTGAAGTGTTTCGAACAATACGGTTTTTTGATGGAATAATCGTTTTAAAATCTTGACAGTAAAACGTGGATATCGATATAAAAGAAACCATTGCAACCCTGGAGGCGGTTGTTCAGGACCCTACAAAGGGATTGCCGGAGGAGCTGTTTCTGTTTGTCAGCAGAATTACCCCTCTTATTAATGTGGATTTGCTGATAAAGGATGAGCGAAATCATACCCTCCTTACGTGGCGGGATGACGGTTATTGGGCCCCCGGATGGCATGTTCCGGGGGGCATTATCAGATATAAAGAAAAGATTGCAGACCGCGTGAAAGCGGTGGCGAACAGCGAACTCGGAGCCGAAGTCGAGTTTAACCCGGCTCCTCTTGCAATGAATGAATTTATTTATGAACACATGAAAAGCAGAGGCCATTTTATCTCGCTGTTATATCAGTGCAGGCTTGTAACAGAACCTGATGGGCGGCTGCGTTGCAGCGGAAAGCCCAAACCGGAGGAATGGATGTGGCATGCCTGTTGTCCCGGCAATATAATAACGCCTCATGAAGTTTATAGAAAATATATTTGAATCATGACAAAGAAACAAGGATATAATTCGCCGGAAGATGAAAACGCCACTGAGGGCGTTACCGGACGGGCTTCCAAATGCAGAGTTTGCAAAAACGCATTCTATGAAAAACCGTTGCTCCGGTATGACAATATGCCTGCAGCTGCCCAATATCTGCCTGATGCAGTAACAGTAGAAAACGACAGAGGTGTTGATCTGGAGATCCGCCAGTGTTCAGGTTGCGGATTGGTTCAACTTGACAGCGGGCCTGTGCCTTATTACCGCGATGTAATACGCGCCGCTGCTTTTTCAGATGAAATGAAGGATTTCCGTCTAAAGCAGTTCAGCGATTTTGTATCCAAATATTCGCTTGCGGGTAAGAAAATTGTTGAGATTGGCTGCGGTTGCGGGGAATATCTATCTCTTATGCAGAAGACAGGGGCAGATGCTTACGGTCTTGAACATCTGGTGGAATCCGTGCAGAAGTGCGCCAATAATGAACTCAAGGTCAGACAGGGCTTTATTGAAAGTAGCGAAGACGTGATACCGGATGCGCCTTTCGACGCCTTTTATATATTAAATTTTCTTGAGCATCTGCCGGCTCCAAATACAGTCCTGCGCGGCATATACAATAATTTGTCCGATAACGCTGTCGGTCTAGTCGAGGTCCCTAATTTCGACATGATTTTGAGAGTGAAGCTGTTTTCAGAATTTATCGGCGATCATCTGTTCTATTTTACGAAAGATACGCTGACAACGGCTCTAAAACTGAATGGCTTTGAGGTGGTCGAATGCAATGAAATATGGCACGAATACATCATTTCGGCCATTGTCAGGAAAAGAACCAGGCTGGACATCTCCGGTTTTTATGAATACCAGGAAAAACTGAAAAAGGAGATAGATGAATATATATGCGGTTTTGGAGCCAAGAAAGTTGCAATATGGGGCGCGGGACATCAGGCCCTTGCTATTATTTCGATGCTCGGACTGAAGGACGGGATCAGATATGTGGTGGATTCGGCTCCGTTCAAGCAGGGGAAATATACGCCGGCGACGCATATACCTATAGTCGCTCCGGATACTTTGAACACGGACCCTGTAGATGCAGTTATCATCATTGCGGCAAGTTACTCGGATGAAGTGGCGGAAATTATCGGAAGAAAATTCGGTCGCCGGATGCATGTTTCCATACTTAGAGATTATGGCTTGGAAGAAATTGAGTATGATTCGTGAGCGACCAATGAACGAAGATTCATATAATGCCGCGCAGGGCGCAGAGCTGGTAAGTGTGATTATTCCTGTATTCAATTGCGAACAATATCTAACCAAATGTTTGGACAGTGTTATTCGCCAGACTTACCGTAATATTGAGATTCTCCTGGTGAATGATGGTTCAACAGACAATAGCGGTGAAATGTGTAATTCCTATGCTTCAAGAGACGCCAGGCTTCAGGTAATTACCACATTAAACAGCGGACCTGCTTCCGCAAGAAATGCAGGAATGAAAAATGCCGGCGGCTCTCTGTTTTTCTTTCTCGATGCGGATGACTATATAGAAAAGGATGCAATCGAGATGCTGGTCGGTCAGTATAGGAAGAGTAATGCGGACATAATAGTCGGGGATTTCAACAAAATAAAGGAAGGCGTCCATGAATCGGGACATAAAACCGTTTTCCCTGAAAGCAGGCTCCTTTCAAAAGATGATCTTGTCGACTATACCAGATCTTATCTGAAAAAACCGAACAGGTTTCCGCTTTTTGTCTATTCGTGGGGACGCCTTTTCAATGCGTCTATTATCCGGAACAATAATATCCTGTTCAATCCTGATTTAAGAACATACGAAGATGTGGCCTTCAATTTCGAATATCTAAAATATGCGAACGGACTCTATTTTCTGAACAGGGTTGTTTATAACCATCTGCTTCACGAAAACTACATGTCCGCAAGTATGACAATTTTAAACAATCCCGGAAAATTGTTCGGATATCATCATGCCCTTGTCAACGCGCATGATTATCTCATGCACGCCCGTGTCGACGCAGACATCGACAGAGAAGTGGGCCATGCATATATCTGCTATACGATAATTCAGCTGGTCCGGGTCTGCGGACAGGTAAATGACGAAAACAGGAAAACTATTCACAGTCTTGTATGCAATATAGTAAAAAACGAAACCCTGAGAAAATATCTGAAGTATTATTCTCCGTCCGGTAAAGACAGCAGGGTTTTGCCTGTTCTCCTGAGACTGAAACTGGCAAGGTTGATTATCCGGGTTTGCAAATATAAGGCCCTTAAAAGATATACGGGGAAAAAATAGGGGCTTGAAACGATGAGACCGGAAAATGATCACGAAACTCTGGAGACTGTCAGGCTTTTAGGGCTTCCCGTAATAATATTCGGGGCCGGAATAGTGGGCGAGGCCCTGTATTATGCCTGCAGGAAGGCCGGGATCCGTGTGGAATGTTTCTGTGACAATAATATAAATAAAACACATTCCCGCAAGTGTGACCTTGAGATAGTTCATACTCCGGACCTGAAGAGCAGATATGCGGACGCCATCTTTCTGATATCTGCCGCCGATATAAAGGACGTAATCGAACAACTGAGGGCATCAGGTTATTCCAAATGGCATGCGAGCGGTTTGTTCCTCAGGGATTTCGATCTTGCCCAATGCGCGTTTGAAGCTCCTGCAGAGTTCGTGGAGTTTGCGGTAAGCACATGTCTTTTATGCCACGACGGGTATTTGAATCCCGACAGGCTTTTCATGAGGAGTGTGGATATTATTATAACCGAACGCTGTTCCCTTAAATGCCGGGATTGCTCGAATCTTATGCAATATTATCAGGACCCGAAGGATTGTGATATTGAAGAAGTAATGCGGACTATAGACATATTCTGCTCGCTGGCAGACCAGGTGAACGAGTTTCGTATCATTGGCGGCGAACCGTTCATGAACAGGAATATTCATCTTGTAATGAAAAGACTGATCAATGAACCTAAGGTACGGAAAATTGTCATATACACAAATGGGACTATTGTCCCAAAGGGTGAGCAGCTGGAAAGCCTGAAGCATGAAAAGACATTGCTTATGATTACGGATTACGGCCGGCTTTCCGGAAAGCTGAGTGATCTTACGCAATCATTGGATCGGAATGATATCGCGTATTATGTCGTTAAAGCGCAGGGATGGTCTGCCTGCTCCGGGATAGGGCGGCATCACCGGAGCGTCGATGAACAAAAAGAAGTATTCAGAAACTGTTGCGCCAAAAACACTTTAACCCTGACCAAGGGAAAGCTCTTCAGATGCCCGTTTTCAGCAAACGCAGACAGCCTTCGGGCGGTTCCTGATTTCAGGACGGATTATGTTGATTTTTTCAGGGAATCACCTGAGAGAATGGATATCGCAGGGAAGAAAAGGGAAATCCGGGAATTTCTGATGGGAAAAGAGTTTCTGGAGACGTGCGATTACTGCAATGGCAGGCCTTTCGGGGCGTCTGAGATACAACCCGCCGTACAAATCGGGACCCCACTGGAGTATGAGCGGATCTGTTTAACAAAATCGGAGCTGGAAAGTGATATGTCCGAGTGATTTTGTCGGGAATAAACCCGGAATTGTCATTATGGGAAAACAGTTATTTAAAACAATATGATAGCCGTCATAGGCAACCATATCTTGTCTCGTCAAATCAACGCAGTTTATCACACAGACACGTACCCTGGGAAAGCGCCGGACAGAATGGCTTGAAATCGCAAACCGGTAGGCTGCGCCGAGTCTTCGATATGGCTACCCATGACGGCTATTTAAGTTTTAAATGACCAATACGGAATAAATGACACAAGAATTCCGGTATCAGGCAGGATAATTATGGTTTACATCTTTATGGGGGTTTCAGGATGTGGAAAGACAACGATAGGAAAAATGCTGGCGAATAAACTGGGGGCGCCGTTTTATGATGGCGATGATTACCACTCGCAACAGAATATTGCAAAAATGAAAAACGGCATGCCGCTTGATGATGAAGACAGGCGCCCGTGGCTCACGACGCTGGCCGAATATATATCGGAGTGGAACAGGGGTGCTGGGGCTGTGCTGGCCTGCTCCGCTTTGAAAGAAGGATATCGTCAAATTCTATCGCGTGACGGACAGGAGAATGTATTATTTATCCATATGGAAGGCGAGAGGAGTATAATTCGCAGTCGGATGAAAGAAAGGGACGATCATTTTTTCCCCGAAGAACTGCTGGAGAGCCAGTTTCGGGACATGGAAATTCCCGGGAACGCGATTACAGTAAAAATAGATAAAGAGCCTGAGGCAATATGCACAGAAATAATGGACAAACTGACTGGTATAAAATCCGGATTTCGCCATAATTGAAAAAAGGTACTGAATGAAAAAAAGTGATATCGGCATTATTGGTCTTGGCATAATGGGACAGAATCTCGCGCTTAACTGCGCGCATAAGGGATTTGCAGTGTCGGTTTATAATCGCAGGGATGCCGGTGAAGAAACCGTTACGGATGATTTTCTTCTTAAAAGGTGTCAGGGCAAAAAGATTTCCGGTCAGGCTTCAATAGCTGATTTTGTTGGTACCCTCAGTCGGCCGCGAAAAATAATGCTGATTGTAAAGGCAGGCTCCGCTGTTGATGAGGTTATCGGGCAGCTTATCCCTTATCTCGAAGCAGGCGATATCATTATCGATTGCGGCAATTCACACTTCAAAGACAGCGCCAGAAGGCTTTCGAGACTTGAATCTCTCGGATATTATTTCATTGCCTGCGGTATTTCCGGTGGGAAAGACGGCGCCCTCAACGGACCGTCTATTATGCCCGGAGGATCTTTCCATGCTTGGGAGGATTGCAGACATCTGCTGCAGGCAATTGCCGCAAAAGATGATGAGGGCTGTCCCTGTTGCGACTGGATCGGCCCCGGAGGATCGGGCCATTTCGTCAAGATGACGCATAATGGCGTGGAATACGCCCTGATGCAGATCCTGGCTGAATCCTATGATTTTATGAAAAGGTTGCTGTGCATGAATAGTGATGAAATATGCAACGTGATGCGTGAATGGAATGCGGGAAGACTGCAGAGCTATCTTCTCGATATTTCCGCCGACATCATGCTGATGAAAGAGAAGGATGGAAGTTTTATTCTTGAAAACATCCTTGACTGCGCGGATCAGAAAGGGACCGGAAAAGATATCTCTGTTATGTCTATGGAACTGGGTGTTCCCTCAACAACTTTTTACGAAGCTGTTGGAGCCCGTGTTGTTTCAGATATGGCCGGCGAACGAAACCGCGCCTCGAAGATGTTTGGCGATCCGGTTGCCTTATTGGGAGACAGGGAGGCGGAGCTGCGCGCGTTGAAAGACGCCATATATTGTTCGCAGCTTATTGCCTATGCGCAGGGATTTTTACTTATGGCCCGCGCATCGGCGGAATACAACTGGGGTCTCGATCTGTCTATGGTCGCACATATCTGGAAGAAAGGCTGTATCATAAGATCGAACCTGCTTGAAGAGATTGGAGAAGCGCTGGAAGCCGGGAGATCGCCGGAGATTCTGCAGGCTCCGCATTTCGCAGAGGCAATAAATAACATGCAGACCGGATGGAGACATGCCGTCGCTATTTCCGTGCAACACGGAATTCCGGTTCCGGCGTCGTCGTCGGCCCTCGCCTATTTTGACGGCTATCGTTCCGAACGACTGCCGGCCAATCTGACACAGGCCCAAAGGGATTATTTCGGCTTCCACGGTTATGAAAGGATCGATTCGCCGCGGGGCGTTATTCATCATATAAGCAAGGATGATACAGGCATATGAAACTTTATGATATTTCTCTGCCGGTATCCAGCAGGCTTCCGATATGGCCCGGGGACCCGATTCTTTCATTTGTCATGGCGGCTTCAATACAGAAAGGCGATGAATGTAACCTTACCGAAATACGTATGGGAGCGCATACCGGCACGCATATAGACGCTCCTTATCATTTACTGGAAGAAGGAGGGAAGATAGACTCTATCCCGCCGGAAATATTTGTGGGCCCATGTCTTGTTGTAGAGGTTGACTCTCAGGTTATGATCCGCAAAACAGATTTGCAGAGACATGAACTGGGCGGTCATTCACGAATCATCCTTAAAACAAGAAACTCGGAATTATGGGCTGATCCTTCCGGCAAATTCACTGCGGATTATGTCGCAATGGATGCAGAGGCCGCGGGATATCTTGCGGGAATGAATATAGTTCTTGTCGGAATAGATTATTTATCTGTTGAAGCCTATAATGCCGTCGGCGCTCCGGTGCACAGGATTTTGCTGGGGAATAAAGTTGCGATCCTGGAAGGTTTGAACTTGTCGGGAGTTCCGGCAGGAGAATATGAACTCATATGCCTGCCTCTCAGGCTGGTGGGTTGTGAGGCGGCTCCGGCAAGGGTCCTTTTAAGGAAGGCGGATTAAGTTAGTTTCAAAGGACCGCGGGCTGGACGATATCATGAAAAGGCTATGAAGGAAGGCTGCCATTTAATCAGAGGGAAAATATTATGACAAGCGAAAAAGGGCAATTAAAGCCGGAGGAAACCGGAAAGAGGAACAAGCTTAAGAATGAAAAGCCTTATGTCTATGAAAAGATCATGAAGTATGATGAAAAGGTCAAAAGAGGTGAAAGCATAGCGATACTTCAGTTCCAGTACGATTACACATGTAATTTCCGGTGCGAGCACTGTTGTATAACAAAATTGCGGCGCAAAGCAGGCGACCGGCGTTTTACCATTAATGATGTAAAAGAGCTTTCACGACAGGCCGACGAAATGGGGCTTGGACATATTGTTATTACCGGCGGGGAACCGCTGGTATTCCCGGATTTTGACGATCTTGTCAGGGCAATCGACCCGCAAAAGTTTTATATAACATCTGATACGAATGGCTGGTTTCTGGACGACGCCAGGGCGAGACATCTGAAAAGCATCGGCCTCGACAAGATACAGTTGAGCCTCGACAGTCTCTCTGCCGCGGAACATGACTCGTTCAGGCGCAAACCGGGTTCGCACGAAAGGGCAATGAAGGCAATTGACGCCTCGCTGAACGCAGGACTGAATATTATCCTGGCTACCGTGGTTACGAAGCAAAGGGTCAGGTCTCAGGAGTTTATAGATTTTCTCGAATTTGCGAAAGGGAAGGGTGTGGCGGTATTTGTCACCTATGCAAAACCGGTCGGCGACTGGGAAGGCAATGTCGATGTCCTGGTAACGAAGGATGATATGGATTATGTAAGGGAACTTGAGAAAAAATATAATGTGTTTACGCATCTGACCCCCTCTTACGGGCTGAATATGGGCTGCATAGCTGTAAAGAGGATGGTGTCCATTACCAAGTACGGCGATGTGATGCCCTGCCCGTATATCCATGTTTCACTCGGAAACTTTTTTGAAGAGCCGTTAAAAGACATTATTGAACGGGGTATGAAGATAAAGTTTTTCGGAAAATATGTCGATACCTGTCTTATTGCGGAAGACAGAACGTTCATCAGCGAGTACGAGATGAAAAGGATATGCGGTAACCCTCTCCCTGTGCCCTGTTCGCAGGTTTTCACCTCTGAGGACATGATTGAAGAAGATAAAAAATAGTTCTCTTAGCGAAATGGATGTGAAATGAGAGATTATCAGACATCCACAGGCAATCCTCTCGAAAAGGACCTAGACCACATATTGGAGCATACAAGGGACCTGTGGGAAGACCTTCGCGGCAGGAGCATGTTCATTACCGGCGGCACAGGCTTTTTCGGCACATGGCTCCTGGAGAGTTTTGTGCGGGCCAATGACAGGTTTGATCTCAAGGCCTCGGCGCTTGTGCTGACAAGGAATCCGGAGGCATTCAGGAGACAGTCTCCCCATCTTGTCGCCAATCCGGCAATCAGGTTTCATAAGGGAGATATCAGGGATTTTGATTTTCCTGAAGGCAAATTTTCACACATAATTCATGCCGCTACGACATCAGCGCTTGCTACATTTCAGGGAGAAGACCCGTTGGTGAAGTTCGATACTATTGTCGAAGGAACAAGGCATACGCTTGATTTTGCAGTCCGGTGCAATGCCCGGAAATTTCTTATGACCAGCTCGGGTTCGGTTTATGGAAAGCCGCCGCCGGACATGACGTATATACGGGAAGATTACTGCGGGGCTCCCGAGTTTTCAGATATGAAGTCCGCCCTGGGGGAAGGCAAAAGGGCAGCGGAATTCCTCTGCGCCTATTATTCCGAAAGGTATGGTATCGAGACGAAGATCGCCAGATGCTTTTCATTTGTCGGACCATTCCTGCCCCTGAATATTCATTATGCTATCGGCAACTTTATCGGAGATGCCCTTAATGGCGGCCCCATTCGGGTCAATGGCGATGGAACCCCCTGTCGTGCCTATCTCTATGCAGCTGATTTGGCAATTTGGCTGTGGACAATTCTATTTAGAGGTGAATCACGCCGCGTTTATAATGTTGGATCGGAAGAATATGTGACTATATCAGAATTAGCCAATATCGTGGCTCACTCAATACAGCAACCTATAGAGGTGATTATTGCGAATGAATCAAATCCCTCTAATCCGCCTGATCGTTATGTGCCGTCAACAAAACGGGCACAACAGGAGCTGGGAATAGAACAGGTTGTTAGCCTTAGAGAAGCTATCAGGCGAACGATCTCCTTTGTTCAAACCAAAATTGAGGCTCAATATTCGTGAGAAAGTTAACTCGCGAATGCGCTAATTGAGACCCAATAATAAGCTGCAAAAGGAATATATCTTACTTAGGAGGAAGCAATGGGTAAATTAAACCCAAGGTTGGGCAATAACGAAAAACCTATGGTCTCTATTTATATTCGCATACATAAATATGAGCCGTTTCTCAGGAAGTGCCTCGACAGTGTATATGCGCAAACCTACGATAACATCGAGGTCCTTTTATTTGATTCAAGCGCCACAGATGATTGCTGGAAGATTGCGCTCGAATATGCGGACAAATTCCCGGGCACAATGACATTGGGTCGCAACAGACTTGATTTTGACAGGGAAAGGCGCAAGGAAAAGTACGGGGCAAAGTACAATGAAAAGTTAAATGACAATTTTCGCAGCGCCGCCAATGGACTCTATTTTCTTGAAGTAAACCCAAATGATGCGCTGAGCCCTGAGTATGTTGACCAATTTGTCAAAGCTCGGAATAAAGCATACCGTGATGCGAGTGTCCCTCTGGTCAGTGTTTTCATATTTAATTATAATTACGGGCAATATTTGAGGCAGTGTTTCGATAGTGTATTTTCGCAAACATACGAAAATATAGAGGTCCTTTTTTCAGATAACGATTCAACGGATAATTCATGGGATATAGCAGTTGAGTACGCTGCCAAACACCCGGAAAAAATGACAATAATGCGCAATCGGCGCAACCTCGGGCCTCAGAGCAATAGCTCTAATTGCTATCGAACGGCAAAGGGCAAGTATTTTGTTCTCCTGTGCTCTGATGACGCCTTTATGCCGGAATTTATAGAGCAATGTGTCCGGGCGCTGGAAAATAACAAAACAGCAAAGTTTGCGTTGGCGCATCGACATGTCATTGACCAGAATGGCAACATTACACCCGAGCCATCATTTTACAATCAATCGTGTATTATTAAAGGCTCTGAACAGGCAGCAGTGTATATGATGGCCGCAGTAAATCCCAGCATTTCACAAGTTATGTATAACTGGCGCCTGGCCACGGCCCATACGCTAACGAGAGGATTGGTTGAACGATGGCTGAGCTACAGGATACTGGATTTCAACTTATGCTTCAAATCGGATTTGGCGTATATTAAAGAACCGCTCGTTCTCCATCGAATGCACCAGTCATCGGAAACCAGCTCTATTGACAATACTCTTGTTCAGGTCCTCGCCCAGTTTATTTTTCTTCAGCAATGCGCTGAAATTGCGGCTACAAATGGATTTGACAAGGCAGCTGCGCGTTTGCCTCAGGCAGTCGATAAGCTCGGCCTGCTCTGTTTGCGATATTGTGTGATAATGCTGGGCGAGAACAATGAAGTGGTTGCACACAAGTATTTTCACCTGGCACAGGCATTGACTCCGGATGTCATCAAGGATAAAAATTACATGAGGCTTGAGCAATATTGGCAGGCTGAAGTTCAGGAAAAAGCGGAAATATTAAAGGCGATGAAGGATTCTCAGGGTTTGGTAACCCGATCAATTTCATATGATCCTCCGGAGGGAAGCGCTCCGATAGAATTGAAAAAGGTTTGTTCGTATCCATCGCCATGACGACACTAAAGTCAATTAAAGATCTTGAGAATATAATTAATACCCGAAAGTTTCTATGCCTGTTCGGAATAGGGGAACAACTGACCGATTGTTATAATCAGATTGTTTTATCTGTTGGGAGGACGCCTGATTTTCTTTGTGACAATGCGCAGGGAAAATGGGGAAAAGAATTTCACGGACTGAAATGTATATCTCCCTCAAAGCTGAGAGAATTCGGCAATAATGTTACAGTTATTATTACTGTAAGAAAATATGAGAGTATTTACCAACAGCTTCGTTACATGGGCATTGAAAACATCTTACTCGCCTGTTACGATAGATGCTACGATTCCATACGCGCAATTAAAAGGATCGAAGATGATCAACCAGAGTTGGCGGTCCGACCACCGTCTATTATTTCATTGAAAGGGAAATGGACATTAATTACCGGAGCGTCACGAGGCGTGGGTTTGCAGATTGCCGTGGCAATGGCCGGGCTGGGATCAAATATCATTGCGCATAGCCGTTCCATTTCTCATGTCAATAAACTTATTGATGCCTGTTCCTCATTAGGTGTAAAGGTTGTGCCAGTTGCCGCTGAGTTCAGCAATCTTGTGGAGGTTGAGGCAATGCTTTCGGACCTGGAAAAGCTGGTCCCGCAAATAGATATCGTCTTCAATAATGCTGCAATTCCGGCCCCTGCCGGTTTCTGGTCTTCATCCGGTCGGGAATATCTTGACTGCTATACGGTCAATACCGTTGTCCCGATCCGGATCTGCCAGGCGCTGATTCCTCAAATGATTCAGCGTGGATTTGGACGGATAATTAATGTCAGCACCGCTGTACAGAAGAGGCTTGAAGTGATGGCGTATTCATGCAGCAAGGCTGCTTTGGATAAATTCGTTCATGATTTGGCTCCGAGCCTGCATGGGACCGGGGTGATGATTTCGTCGGTAAATCCCGGCTGGGTAAGCACTGATATGACCGGACACGATGCCCCTCATGCCGTGGAGAGTATTGTTCCAGGGGTCTTGCTGGGGGCAATATTGGATTGCGACGTCAATGGCCGGTGGTTTGGCGCCCAGGATTATGCTGGATTAAGCGTTCAAAAAGCAGTTCAACGCGCGCTTTATTATATGTATTGACCTTGAGAACCGGACAGGGGAATTCCGTTCAATAGACAGGAGATTATCATGAACTTTCAACCGGATGACATAGTAAGGTCGTGTCCAAAGCTCGAAAGCGGTCTTCGCCTGGGAATAGAGGGGATTCACGCCTGTCAATTGGGTCCTTTCAGTTCGCCGCTTTTCTGGACTGCAGATGAGGCCGCTCAAATCAATATTACAAGGGAAATGATTATTGAGAAAAGAAAAGAACTCTTTCGGAAGCTCAATGATGACCAGGAGGATATAACCTGCAAGCGATGCCATATGGTCAAAGACAGACAATTTAAAGATGTTGACTTCACCAGGCTCGGTCGCATCGATCTTGCGGCAACAACAATCTGTAATCTCCGCTGCAGTTTCTGCGGGTTTTCGGCCGGGAATGCCTATTATGCGGCCGAGTACGATGCGCTCGCTATTTTAAGGGAATTTTCACCTGCCGACGTTGAATGGGATTCGATGGTGGATTTTAATGGCGGAGAGCCGACCCTTTTGACTGACTTTGATGAATACATTGATTTCTTTACATCCATGAGGATTAGAGTTCTTCTCTACACGAATGCGGTAATTTTCAGACAGTCGGTGTATGACGGCCTTGTTAACGGAGCCATCAGCTGGGTATGCACATCAGTGGATGCGGGGACGCCGTCATCATTCCTTCGTATCAAGAAGCGCGATTATTTCCTCCAGGTCCTCGAAACCATTACACGTTATGCCGAGGCCGGACGTCAGGGCGGAGGGATGTTTGCCGCAAAGTATATCTTCTGTCCGGACAATTGCGGAGATGATGATATCGCAGGATTCGTTTATGCCGTGCTTGCAATACGCCCGCAGAAAGTGTGGTTGACCTTTGATTTTACGCCGTTTGGAAATCTTTCGGATGATTATGAAGGGCCGGATTATTCCGCATTGATCGCCGCATATGTAAAGATGTATAACCTGTTAATGAAAAACGGTATTATAGCGACACACTACACAGAGGGCCATCTGGCCCTGATATGCCGGCAAGGCAAGAACCTGCTGAATAAAGTCCTGGCTGAAATTGATAAATCTGCATTCTCCTCGCCCGCTATTGTAACTTCACTGAGCGGAGATGATCATTCATCCCTGAATCTCACACACTTCAAGACAATGCCTTTGCGTGTTACGATGTCGGAAGGCGATTTTGAGCCATGGTCACTGGAAGGGAAACGCATCGTTCTCGCGCCTGCCTGCCAGTTGTCGGTGGCCCTCTTGTCGGACCCGGATATCAGGAAAGGCAGGATAGTCGGCTTTCTTGACCGTAACCCGGTGTTACAGGGTAAATCCATTGAAGGTATCACCATTAACGGTTATGAGGCTATCCCGGCTTTGGACCCGGAGATTATAATTGTGGCCTCACCGCGACAGCATCAGCAGGACATTTTGCTCCAGCTATCCAGGTTTATGAACAAACCCATACATATCGCTTTGCTTGATCAGGAATAGGGCTCAGCTCCCGGCAGGGGCCATTTCGAGCGCAAAGGAGGCGAATGCATCTTAAAATCGTATACTTCAATTCCTTTGATCGGGGCAATTGCTGAAGTCGGATAGCAGTCCGTCAACTCGCAGAAAGGAAGATATTTATGACCTCTGAATTCAGAACATCCCAGGCTTCAACAACATCCGGCTCCCGGGAACTCAACTGCTTATTGGTCGGGCCGCGCATTTCGCTGCTCCCTTACCCGCAAAACATACAACTACGCTCCGATCTGGCCCTTATATCCGTTGGGCTGGCCTATGTGTCATCCAGCTTAAAGGCGCGTTACAGGAATATCTATAATTTGAACCTCGAATTTGACACGCGGGAAGTGTTTGATGCGATTGCCGGCGCCATTTCCGGGTATAAGATTGATGTTGTGTTCACCGGAGGGATTTCCGGACAGTTCTCGCGGGTCAAGAAGGTCCTGGATTCGGTGAAGATGATAGACAGGAACATTATCACCGTTGTCGGCGGCCTGATAGTAACTGCCACTCCTGAAGTCGCAATGAAAGCCCTTGAAAATGCCGATATAGGCGTGGTGGGTGAAGGCGAGGTTACAGCTTGTGAGCTGGTGGCTGCACTTGAGTCCGGGGCAGGCCTGGATAATGTCGATGGTCTCATCTACAAAAAAAATGATCGCTTTGTGCGGACGACGCCGCGCCGGGAAATCACCGACCTTGATGCCCTCCCGTTTCCTGATCTTATGTGCCTGGAGTATGATAAACATCGCGCTGATGCGTATGTCCATGGTTCCCGCTCCTGCCCGTTTCACTGCACTTTCTGCTTTCGCCCGAGCGGAAGCAAGTACAGAGTCCGGTCCATTGACAGCATAATTTCCGAGGTCGCTTATTTAAAGCAGCATCATCCCATAAAATCGATCTGTTTCTCAGACGAATTGTTTTTGGCAGACAGGAAAAGAACCGAGGAATTTTGTGCGCGAATCAAGCCTTACGATGTCAGTTGGAGTTGTTCGGCCCATGCAAACACGCTTCCCGATGATCTCCTTCCGTTGCTGCGGGAGAGCGGCTGCAGCGCCATAGTCCTCGGTGTTGAAAGCGCCTCAAATAAAGTGCTGAAGAGCATGAGAAAGGGCACAACAATCCAGCGGACTGAAGAAGCTCTTCAGAAGATCTATGACAATCATATCATGCTTGACAGCAACCTCATCTTTGGAGATGTTGCCGAGGACCAGGAAACATTGGAGGAGACGATAAGCTGGTGGCGCAAAAACCGTCGTTTTTTTATCAGCCTCACGCGGATTCGCGTTTTCCCCGGCACTGCAATATATAATCATGCGGTAGAGTCCGGCAAAATCCCGGACGAGGTGGAGTTTCTGCGGCAGGATTGCCCCTATGTAAATATCTCCCGTTTGACAGACAGGCAGTATCAGGAGATGTCTCTCAGACTGACGACCGAAGAAGCATTCTATCCTCAGCCTCCGGAGAGTTTCACGATACTGGAAGTAAATACAAATACCCAGGAAACGCTGGCGCGCTACAAATGTTCGTGCGGGCACACAGCAGAAATCCGGACGCGCGGTATGCTGCTTTCAAACGATGTTCGCTGTCCTGTCTGTGGCCATGGGTACACGTTGCCGTATCACGAGAGATACTCCGCAGAGGAGGTCCGGGGTGTCATTTACTCTCTGATCAGGGAGTATGGCCCACTGGCTTTCTGGGGACTGGGCAGGGAAATGCAGCTCCTGCTGCGCCTGATCGGGGCATCTTCCATTCCTGAGGCCTGTCTTATTGATCGCGATGCGCACAAACAGGGCCTGGTTTTTATGGATAAAGTAATCTGTGCTCCGGATATTCTGAAGCAAGGCGCTATTCGTGTTGTTGTTCCCACGCCAATTTTGGGAGCGGGTGTCCACTACACAGCAACCATAGAAGAAGAGATTGCCGGTATTTGTGCCGCACACGTTGTGCCGTTCGGGAAGCTTTTCGAAGGGATAGCGCATTTATAGCCGGTATATGAGTTCTGCTGCGATGCCCCGTCTCAAGTTGATGTCACTTTTTTATAATCAGGAGGAATCTAATGGACAACTATAAGGCAATTATTTCCCGACTGCTTGAGCAAGGCGATTTTCCTGAGGATGCTTTTTATATCCAAAAGGCCTTCGAGGGACGGAAAATTATTGTCTATGGCGCCGGTGAATGCTGTCACTGGTTTGTGGAAGTTGTTATGAAAATACATGGATATATGCCTGTGGCTTTACTCGACAGGGCTTTCAGTCAGGGGGCCACTTACGAGGGGATTCCGGCATTTTCCCCTTTTGATTACCACCCTACCGAGGAGGAAAAACGGGATGCGATTGTTGTTATATGTGTTGCCGGGAGGGAATATCTCGATGAGATCATGCTCTGCCTGAAAGGGCTTGGCTTCCAGAACATTATTCACCTGATGGACATATATGAGATCCATAACCCTTTCAGCCTGCCTGTGGAATTGTATGAGAAAGGGTTTGCTTTCTATATGGAGAGCAGAGACCGTATTCTTGATTGCCTTGAACTCTTCGCGGATGATCTGAGCCGCGAGGTTTACACCCGCTGCCTTCAGACTCATATGCAGAGAAAGCCGGTCCCGCTCCCTGATCGTCCCCGGAAAGAGCAATACTTTCCCAAAGACATTCAGCTATGTCGCGGGTATTCACGCACCATATTCTGCGGTTCCGACACCGGCGATACTATGCAATTATTGAGCGATACCTGCGGCAAGGTGGATGCAGTGGTCTGCTTTGAGCCGGACCCTGCTCTTTTCAATCAGCTGCCGGATTATCTCTGGGCGCATAAAGATGAACTGGCTTCAAACCTTATTGCCATCCCATGCGCCGTATATAGCCGGAATACGCTTATGCCCTTTACAAGCGCCAATTACGGACAGGTAAGGACTGTCCCAACCGGATTTGGTTCGAGAATAATATCCAATGGCCCTTTACAGGCTCAATGCGTGAAACTTGATGATGCGCTTCCGGGATTCAATCCTACTTTTATATGCATCGATATCGAAGGCGCTGAACCGGAGGCATTGAAAGGCGCGGACAAGATTATTCGCAGGAGTCGCCCCGACCTTGGCATATGTGTTTATCATGCGCCAAGCCATCTATGGGAAATACCTCTCTTCCTTCACGGCATGGGACTCGGGTATCGTTTTTACTTGAGGAATTATACATCTTTTACCAGTGAAACCGTGCTTTATGCCGCCGTCTGACATGATTGCTGAAAGCCGCTTATTCTCTAAAGTTTCATAAGGAGCATTATTGATGGACAATAATATGGAAATCATTCCCGGAACAATAGTCTGGATCGCGCCGTTTTATAATCGTAGCGGTTATGGTATAGGCGCAAGGGCTTCCGTGATAGCCTTACATAAGGCCGGGGCGCGCATAAGGATATTATCCGTAAATGAGGTCGAGGAGGGAATAGATGACTGTGATCTTGCTCTCATTAAATCCCTTGAGGCAACACCTGTAATAGCGCCGGTCACAGCCATTGTTTCGCATGTGCCCAGCAAAAACTGGTTGAATATCAAGCTGCCTGTTCCAAATTTGCGCATCATCGCCACAACATTTGACAGCAGCGCCCAGGGGAACCTTCCTCCGAAAGAATGGATGGAAACATTTGAAGCAATGGACCAGGTCTGGTTGATGCCCCAGAAGGAAAAAGACGCATTTATAGCTGCCGGAATGCCTGCTGAAAAAGTTCAGATTGTCTATTGGCCGCATCCCTGGCTTGATAATCCGTTCGTAGCTCAGCCCACGCCGGAAACGGTAAGTCAGGAGAAACCATTTCGTTTTTTGTGCATCGCGATGTTTCTGCCGCGGAGGAGATGGGACACCCTGATCGAGGCATATCTCGAGGAATTCGGGGATAATGGGAATGTTGAGCTTTACCTGAAGGTCAACTATCCTTCCTGGCATCCGGTTCCGGGCAAGCCCCGGCAGGACCTTCACGAGCTGATAAACTCATTGCGCCTGAAGACCGGTTCTGAGGCGGCGATTATTATCGATGAAGATCTTGGAACAAGATCTTCTATTGTTCACTTGATGGACAGTTGCAATGTTTATGTTTCAACGGACACTGCATCAACCTCTCCGATTAGCGAGGCAAGAGTAAGGCAGCGAATGGTCGTTGTCCCCGAAGATATCGGCCTTGGTGAGATTGGCGTGAGTATAAAGGTCGACCCGCTTGCAAAGGGTCAAATATCGGACGATATGCTCTTATATCAACCCCACCATAAGGGCGCATTCATGCCTCTGCTTAATGTTCAGGATGTCCGAAACGCTCTGAGATGCGCGTATGCGATGACTCCTGCAGAAAGACAGGCCGTCGCAGCCGGGGCGTCAGGTCTTCCAAATCCGGCGTCTACCGTTCCCATGATGGTAAACGCGATCAGGGCCGGCTGGGAATACAAGGAAAAACAGGAGCTGGATTCCAAAGGTAAAAAAATTATATGGGAAGGGTCGCAGTTTGTCCGTCACTCCCTTGCCCTGGTCAATAGGGAACTCTGCCTGCGTCTTATAGAGGCAGGCAGCGAGGTTTCCATAATACCCTATGAACAGGACCAGTTCACATATAAAGACGAACCCCGCTTCAAACCGATTTTCGAAAGAACAAAAAAAGCGCTTTCAGGGCCTGCCGATGTTCATGTCCGTCATCAGTGGCCGCCCAACTTCACGCCCCCTCCCGAGGGCCACTGGGTAATAATTCAACCCTGGGAATTCGGAAGCGTCCCGAAAGAATGGGTTTGCCGCATGGAAACGAGTGTTGACGAGGTCTGGTGCCCCAGCAATTACGTCCGCGACTGTTACATCAAGAGCGGCGTTCCCGCTGAAAGGGTATTTGTCGTGCCGAATGGCGTGGACATCGGCCTGTTCAATCCGGACACCCCTCCTTACCGGCTCAAGACGAAAAAGGCCTTCAAATTTCTATTTGTGGGCGGCACCATTCAACGCAAGGGCTTCGACATCCTGCTTGATGTATACGCGCGGACATTCTCATCTTCCGACGATGTCTGTCTGGTCATCAAGGACATGGGGGGGCTGTCCTTTTATAAGGGACAGACAGCAAAAGATATCATCTGTGAGTTTCGCGCCGATCCGGAGAAACCTGAAATAGAATATATTGAGCATACGCTCAGTGACCGCGAAATCGCCGGTCTCTACACGGCCTGTGACTGCCTTGTTCATCCATACAGGGGAGAAGGCTTCGGTCTTCCGATCGCAGAAGCCATGGCCTGCGGGCGTCCCGTCATTGTGACCGGGCATGGCGCGGCTCTCGATTTCTGCAATGACCGTATCGCCTATTTGATCCCGGCCAAGACAATGATATTGCCGGAAAAGCGGGTCGGCGCATTGGAAACGGTCGATTTCCCCTCGGTGGCGGACCCGGACAGGGAAGGCCTGGCGCATCTCATGAAACATGTGGTGACACACAGGGAAGAAGCCGCAGACAAGGGAATGCAGGCTGCTGCTTTCATTCAGGCCAACTTCACCTGGGATCGCGCTGCAGAGGCTGTAATGACGAGAATATGCCGACTGAAGAACAAACCGATAGTCCGGTTTTCACGGGCTGCAACTTTGACGGAACCGATAAAAAAAGGACAGACCTCCATCGTCATTGTCACATGCAATGGACTCAAATACACAAGGGAGTGTGTTGAAAGTATAAGGAAGCGCACATCCGAACCGCATGAGGTCATTTTCGTTGATAATGCGTCTACGGACGGCACGGTGAAATGGCTGAAGAAGATGATTCAGGAGAATCCTGATTACAGGCTTATCGAAAATATCGGGGATCTTGGATTTGCGAAAGGTTACAACCAGGGGATGGAAGCGTCATCAGGAGAGTATATTGTTATTCTGGACAGCGCCGTCGTAGTGACGGAGAACTGGCTTTCAGGACTGATCGAATGTCTCAACAGCGCGCCGGATACCGGGTTTGTCGGCCCAATGACAAATAACGCAAGCGGAGTTCAAAAGGTCCTGAATGCTGATTACAGGACCATGAACCGCATGCATGAATATGCGAAGTCGTTGAGGGAAAGATACCGTTACCGTCGAATTCCTTTGAGGAAGATAGACGGATTCTGCATGCTTTTCAGGCGGGAACTGACGGATAAAATAGGTCTGCTGGATGAGAGATTCGGAACAGGCAATTTTGAGGATGACGATTACTGTCTCAGGGCAACCCTGGCCGGATACCGTAATCTGATTGCCGGGGATGTTTTTATTCACCATAGCGGCGGCAACGGTTTTGTCAAAAACAGAATTGATTACGGTTCATCCATGCCTGGCAATTTCAGGATATTCGATGAAAAGTGGAAGGGCATTGATATTAACACACCCCTCGGCAAAAAAGTCGCTGCTTATAATGCTATTGTAAAAGCGGACAGCTTGCGTCAGAGAGGAGAGATTGACAGGGCCGTCGGAGTCCTTATAGAAGGGATCAAATATGCGCCTGAGGAAAAGGCGATTTATTATCAACTGGCTGATATACTGCTTGATGAAAAGCGTTGTAAAGATGCGCTCGGAGCCGTTAATTCAATGCCTCCCGGGGCAAAAGATGATTTAAGACGTCTTGAGATAATTGCGTATTGCACGGAAGTGGACGAACAGGCCGGCAGTTATGCCGATAAAATCCTCGAAAAGGACAAGGCCTATGCGCCTGCCCTGAATTTGAAGGGAATTCTTGCGCATAAACAGGGCGCCGACAGCGCAGCGGAACACTTCTTTGTGCAGGCTATTGCATCCGATCCGGGTTATGGTGATCCGTACACTAATCGCGGCATGCTGAAGTGGGCTGCATATCAAAAAGAGGAAGCCCTGGACCTCATCGAAAAAGGGTGTATTCTGTCGCCGACAATGACCGACAATGTCACTCTTTACCATTCGGCAATCACGGCCCTGGAACAATTCGAGAGGGCGGAACGGGTATTTTGGGATGCTAAAGGACTGTATCCTGATAACAAGAGAATTCTTTTTTCCCTGATCGACATTCTTATCAAACAGGGCAAGTTTGATATGGCGATGCATGAAATTGAGAAGGCGATGTTGAACATCGGTATTGACGAAGGGATGCTCGCAGCGGCGCTTGCCGTGCGCGACAAGATAGGGGTAAAAGAAATCGACAAGACCCCGACAAATAACGGCACATTTTCTTTGTGTATGATTGTCAGGAATGAAGAACAGAATATTGCGCGCTGTCTCTTGAGCGTCAATCACCTCGTTGATGAGATGATCATAGTCGATACCGGATCAACGGACAGGACAAAAGATATTGCAAGGGCGTACGGAGCCGGGGTTTTTGATTTCCCGTGGACCAACGACTTTTCCGAGGCCAGAAATTATTCGTTGTCCATGGCTGCCGGCGACTGGATCCTTGTCATAGATGCCGATGAAGTAATATCTTCGCAGGACTATGCCGCATTTGAAAAGATCGTGAAAAAGAGACCCTCTGTGCCTGTTGCCTATGCCATGGTCACCAGAAACTATACAAATGAAGTCAACACAAAGGGCTGGACCGCAAATGACTGCAAATATCCCGGAGAAGAGGCCGGGGCCGGCTGGTTCCCCAGCGAAAAAGTAAGGCTTTTCGTCAACGACAAGCGGATTAGATTCCAGAATCCCGTGCATGAGTTTGTAGAGGCGTCCCTTAAACAAAACAGGATAGAAATTAAAACCTCCGGAATACCGGTGCATCACTATGGAAGACTCGACAAGGACAAAGTTATTGCGAAGGGGAAGGAGTATTTTTCCCTTGGGAAGAAGAAGATCGGACAGATGAAAGGAGACCTTAAGGCTCTAAAGGAACTGGCCATACAGGCTTCAGAACTGGGAGAATTCGACACTGCAGTGGAGTTGTGGAAACAGGTCATTGAACTTGATCATAACGACTCCATAGCTTTTCTGAACATCGGCTATGCATATATCAAGCTCGAAAGATATCAGGAAGCCCTTTCCGTGTCCCGCAGGGCAATGGAATTGGATCCAGCCATGAAGGAAGCTGCCCTGAACTATGCGGGCAGTGAATTCATTGTCGGAGATATCGGAAAGACAATTTCTGTTCTGGAAACGCTGATGCGGAAGTATCCCGATTATCCGCCGGCAATAGGGCTGATCGCGGTCGCATACTGTGTTAACGGCCGGAAAGAAGAGGGGATCGGGCTCTTTGAGAAACTCAGGAAAAGGGGATATAATTGTGCGGATCTGATCGATGAGAAATCCCGCGGCTTGATATCCCAGGGAAGATTTGACCGGGCAATTCTTCTGCTTGAGGCCGCAGTCGAAACCGGGAATAGCAACAAGGACACCCACAGGTTGCTTGCGGAACTCCATGACAAAAATAAGTAACGGCTGTCCGTTATGCATGATTGATTCGGCATTCCAAATAAATGGCAGATAATAATTCATCCGGATCAGGCGCTTCAAAAAACGGTAAAGCATCAGAATTCGATACTGAAGCTCTGAGCCGGGCATCCGTTCTTGCAAGCCGCTATATTACAGAAGGTAAATACGAGCTTGCGATTGAACAATGCCAATCGCTCGTCAGGATGGCTTCCGAAGACTGGAAAAGCCATTACACCCTCGCATATTGCCTGAATAAAACAGGCGATTTCAGGTCCGCCAAACTACAAGCTGCAATTGCCGCCGAACAGGCGCCCGAAGAATATATTGCGCAATCGTTATATGCCGAACTCTGCATAACGGAGGGCGACTGGGATTCCTGCGAACAGGTCGGCGGAATCCTTGCCCGCCTGGATGAACACAATCTTGCGACACATAAAACACTCGGACTCATCGCCGAACATAAGGGCGATATATTGTCCGCGGAAGCGCATTTCGCAAAGATTGTTGAAAATAATCCGGCCAAGATAGACAATATCCTGGAGATGGGCGCCTTTTATAATCGTTGCGGAAAGAGTGGGAAGGCGCTTTTGTTGTTCGCCGGCGCATTGGAAAGATATCCGCAGTCCCATGAAATCCTGAACAACATGGGTAATTGTTTCATGGAAGTGAAGAGCTTTGAAAAGGCCAGGGATTGCTATTTACACGCTATTGCCATCAAGCCGGAGGTAATGTACTTTATCAATGTCGGGCTTGCCTGCCATAATCTGGGCGAGTTTGGGAAGGCGCTCGAAATGTATCGACAGGGACTGCTTATCCAGCCTGATTCTGCGGGTGTACATTATAATATGTCGTTGACATTGCTGACGCTTGGAAGGTTTGAGCAGGGCTGGGCGGAGTATGAATGGCGCTGGAAGGCGTCCGTAATGCCCCCTCGCGATCTCGGCTCGCTTCGCCGTTTTGGATTGTCGTCATGGGAGCAGGGACTACATAACGGCGTCCGCGCTTTGATTTGGCAGGAGCAGGGGCTGGGAGATGCGATTCAGTTTATTCGCTATGTTCCATACCTTCAAAAGGCGGGATTAATCGTCGATGTCTTTTGCGATGAGGGCCTGCGAAGACTGTTCCGGGCAGTCGAAGGGGGCAATCGGATCATCTCTGATGAAGCGGAAATCAAGGATTGTGATTATGATATTATGATTCCGATGCTTTCCATTCCTTTGGCTCTCGGTAATTATCAAATCAGTAACAACGTTAATTACATACAAATTGATGAAGAACTCGCTCAGTCATATAAAAGGTTTTTCAACAGTAATGACAAAATAAAAGTAGGGCTGATCTGGGGGGGGAATCCAAAACATCGAAATGACAGATTCCGCTCATTTCATATTGATAAAGCGCGGGAGCTTTTTGACCTGGAACGCATAGAATTCTATTCGCTTCAGAAGGGAAAATATGGAGAGGAGCTTAGGGACGGAACCCTTCCCATAATTGACTTGAGTCCGTATATCAATGATTTTCTGGATTCGGCTGCGCTTATGAAAAACCTCGATCTTGTGATTTCAGTCGATACGGCCCCATTGCATCTGGCAGGGGCCATAGGAGTTCCCGTCTGGGGGCTTATCCCCCGGGCTGCCGACTGGCGGTGGATGCAGGATTGCGAGGCTACCCCCTGGTATCCTTCCATGAAAATCTATCGCAATACCGTTGAAGGCGAATGGGGAGATGTTTTCAGGCGTATACGCATGGATTTGATGAGATTCAACGGAAAGGAAAACGTCCGCTCTTACGCATCATAGATAGGCATCCCCTGGTACAACAGCAACGAGCACACGATATCCGACCGCTTTCAGGCATGCCCGGCCAAAATGTTCAATTGCCTGTGCCGGCAGCATGCCTTAAAAGTCTATATTATGAATTCGACGCATTGACTTTGAGTCCCGCCGCAATATTAAGGTTGATATTGATCAGGGTGGTCAGTTTCTCAGGTTCAGGGAAACACATGACCTCCTTGGTCCGCTTGTCCACAAAAAGACTCAGGGTCAGGAGATTTTCCCTCAACTGCTTGGGCATGGGATTGCCGTCCCTGGAAATTTCAGCGTGGAATATGCTCCATAAGAAGCTGTTGATTCTCAAAGCTTCAAACAACCTGTCAATGCGGTCCTTTGGCGATATTATATCCCATGTCTGCTGACAATCCCTGAGCTTGAGAGCAGACTGCGTAAGGGCATATGCGTCTATCTCTCTTTCAGACATATCGGCTGACTGGGGGGCCTTTCTATAAGCCTGCAATTGCATTGCGCGCGTCATTGGTTACCTCCTGTTCGTACTCTATCAATTTTCTCGTTTCCTTCAGCGACTGATAATACTTACGCTGAAGGATCAGAGCGCTGATTTCGTTCAGCAGCTCCCGTGTGCTGGGAGCTGCCTCTACCACGTCCTTTACCAATTCCCAATAGGTCTTGTGATGTTGAGCAAGATTTGCTTCATCAACATACATCAGCTGAATTGCAAAATATATCCGACGGCAGGGCGAGTCGGCATCCTTGATGCTCATGATGTCCTTTTCCCGAAGGATGGGGACATTGTTTTCCATAACAAATTCGCTGCGGGCGCTGCCATTCTTGATGACCGCATTGCCTATAATAAGTCTTTCGTGTGGTCGCAGGCTGATTTTTAGCGCCATATTAAGACCTTCCCTCCCGTCCGGAAATCAAATTTGTATGCTTATTATGTTGGCCTGCTGACTACCTTCTGCCGACCCCGCAGAACCCGGAGAATACTCTTCCGTGTACTGCTGAACTCCTTCGAGCGCCGACGAAATCTCCTTGTCTGTTGACTCATCCGTCAGTTTTCCGGCTGCCAGTTGATCTTTCACCTCGATAGAGAGCTGGGAATTATTTATCTCGTCCTGCACATCATTGACGCCCTTAATCAGATCATAACGTTGCGGGCTGCCTACCGGGAAAAAAGGAGGGAAGCCGTACATGATCTGTTCAATCTGATTCTTTATATAGTTGCCGTCGGTCAAGCTGTTAAACGTTTGTGATGTCTGACTGCTGCCGGAGTTTGCAGAATTCTCAATGACCGATTGGCTGCTTTTCGGGGCGCCGGCAGAGTCTCCATTCCCGGCAGACGACAGGGAACGCTTGGCTTGCACAATTTGCGTGTCTATGCCCTTGATATCCATAACCGGCTCCTCTTTAATCTTAAATTGGTATTGAGACAGGAGGCAACAGGCCTCCCGTCTCAATACTGTTTATTTTACTATGCGAAGAGCTGGAGTACCGACTGCGCTGCCTGTGAAGAGAGGCTAAGAGCAGTAGTGCTCAGCGACTGCCTGGTCTGCAGCATGAGCATATTGGCTCCCTCTTCGTTGGTGTCGGCTGCGGTCAGGTTGTCCGAGCCCTCCGTAAGTATATTGATCTTGGAGGTCGAGAATGTTTGCTGGGCATCAATGACGCTCACGGCCGAAGACAATTTTGAAGCTTCGTTCTTTAATTTTTCCAGACCCTTGTCCAGATTGACGAGGTCCTTGTTTATGTCTTTGGCAATGGCCCACTTATTGTCCGTAAATGTCGCCTGCGCTGCCCCGGTTGTATTTACGCCGAGGTCGCTGGAACTGGCAGTGAACCCATTTACACTGAGGGAACCGCCTTCGAACCTGACACTCAGTGTATCATTAGCGAGCAGGTTTTTACCTTTGTACCCTGATGTCGTGCCCAGGGTGTCTATCTGCGTCAGAAGCCCCTCATACTGGGCTGCAAGATCACCACGCGCAGACGTGACATCGTCATCTATATCCAGAGTTGCGCCGGTTGTTGCAACGGTGTCCGTAACATCCGTCACTGCGTCGGTCGATTCTTTGGCCATGAGAGTGAGCCTGCTGCCGCTTACGGTTGCCTTTATGTCGCCGCCGTCGGTGCCGGATTCTACAGTAGAGTTGACCTTGGAGGCAAGGTTGGAAGCGACTTCGTCCATGTCGAGGGCATTTGCGTCCGAATCCTGTATATTGAAATTATTTTCTCCGGCTGCAGCGGATGTGGCAACGGCTGTATACGTTGTTCCGCCTATTGTAATTGTGTCACCGACGTCAATACCTTCGAGAGTGAAGCTTACCGAGTTCGGGTCTGCCGAGAGGGCTGACTGCGCAAGTGATCTTGCAGACTCTATCAATGACTCAATGCCTGTGATGCCGGCATTGGCAGCCTGAATGGTCTGGACGCCTTCAGACATGTTGTCCTGATAAGTTGCGATGTCGGAAGCGCGACTAAGGTGGTTCTGTGCCGCAAAGTAGTTGATGGGATTGTCAAGGGCCGAGTTTACTTTCTTGCCTGACGCCAAACGCTCCTGTGTGCGGTCCAAGAGCTCGGTAGTCTGCTGAAGTTGTACGAGGTTGCTCCGCATTCCTGAGGTTAAGCTGATATCGTTGATTGACATGGTGATGCTCCTTTTCTGGGTTAATCTACCGGCATTCTTGCCGGGGTTAAATTGTTATTAAAGATGCTGCTTAACCGCCCTGTTTCCTGCTCCCCCTCCTCCTTTCGAGCTTAATCTTTTCGTCCTTGTATATTTTATCGGGTATATCTCCGGGAACTTTAGCGCAGGATTATAATAAATTTACAAACAGTCCGGCCTTTGAAAAAATGGGCCTAAAGGTGTTAATTTATAAGGTATTAACTGTGGTTACGGCTACGTTGAATTTTTTTTGGAGGATTGGGATATTTATGACCAGAGTGCCGATGACCCCTGAGGGCTATCATAAGATGAAAGAGGAGCTGGACAGGCTTCTAACAGTAGAGAGGCCTAAGAATATCAAGGATATAGCGGAGGCCAGGGCTCATGGTGACCTGGCCGAGAACGCGGAGTATCATGCGGCAAGGGAAAAGCAGTCTTTTCTTGTGGGGCGTATACAGGAAATCCAGGAAAAGCTTTCACGGGCCGAAGTAATAGACGCGTCCAAGATAAACCAGTCAAGGGTTGCCTTTGGGGCCAGGGTGGATGTTGTCGATGTTGAGGCTGATGAAGAATATACCTTCCACCTTGTCGGTTCCGAGGAGGCCGATGTGAAGAACGGCAAGATATCCGTCACCTCTCCGGTGGGGCATGCCCTTATCGGGAAAGAGGTGGGTGATGTGGCTATTGTTAAGGCCCCGGCCCGGACGATTGAATATGAGATAACAGGTATTAAATTTGAATAGATTTTTCAATGCAAGGGTTGAGGACAATGTCCGGGTTTCCGGCCTTGTAAACCTGATTACCCTGACGCCTCTTTCTGAAATCCGGTCGCCGCAGGAGGGGCAGTTTTTTATGCTTGGAGCGGCAGCCGGCAATGGTCCGCTTTTAAAAAGGCCTTTCAGTGTTTTCAGATACAGGGAAGGGCGGCTACAGTTTCTTTACCGGATACGAGGCAAGGGCACCGAATGCATCTCGCGATATAGACAGGCGGATATAGTTCAGCTTATCGGCCCCATAGGCAACTCCTGGCCCGGGCCTGCGGCGGATTTTGTTGTTGTTGCAGGCGGCATAGGGATAGCTTCCGTGTTCTCACTGATAGAAAATCATCCCGGCAAGGCCCATGTGTTTTGCGGGGCGCGTAATTGCGACGATATTTTTATGTCTGAAGATATCAATAAGCTTGCTAAGGACGTGTCCTGGACCACTGACGACGCGTCGTATTGCCGGTCCGGGCTCATAACGGAACCTTTAAAGGAGTTCATGGACTCCGCAGCATTCAAAGGAAACAACTTGCCGATATACGCCTGCGGCCCTAAACCGATGCTCAAGACGCTTGCGGATATGATCAGGGGTAAAAAGCTTGTATGCCATGTATCGCTTGAAGAGGTTATGGCTTGCGGGGTCGGGGCCTGTCTCGGTTGCGTATGCAAGACCTCATCAGGTTACACCCGTATATGCAAGGAAGGTCCTGTGTTCAATATTGAGGATATTGTATGGGAATAGGACAGGGAGATGAGAAACTTAAGCCTGCGGTCAACAAGGCGAGTCTCGCTGTTGAGCTCGGCGGCTTGCGACTGAAGAACCCGGTCATGACTGCTTCGGGCACATTCGGATATGGAGAAGAGTACTCGGAGTTTCTTGATCTGAACAGGCTCGGCGCAATAGTGGTAAAAGGGCTTTCGCCTGTCCCGAGGCAGGGTAATCCTGTGCCGCGCATAGTGGAGACGCCTTCAGGCATGCTGAACTCAATAGGGCTCCAGAATATAGGGGTAAGGGCTTTTATCGATGAAAAGATGCCTTTTCTGCGCCGGCTTGACACCCCGGTCATAGTAAACTTTTTCGGAGACAATATCAGTGAATTCGAGCAGGCGGCTGAAGAACTGGGCTCTTGCGATGGTATCCATGGGCTTGAGATGAATATTTCGTGTCCCAACAAGCAGGCAGGCTGGTCCGTATTCGGCACAGATCCCGGGATAATGAGCGAGGTTGTAAGCGCGGTCAGAAAGCGGACTGCGTTGCCGTTGATAGTCAAACTCTCGCCCAATGTTACCTGCATTGGGACTATGGCGAAGATAGCCGAAGACTGTGGGGCCGACGCTGTGTCGCTGATCAATACATTGACGGGAATGGTTATAGATGTCGGAACGCGCAGGCCTGTGCTTGCCAACAGGATAGGCGGGCTTTCAGGGCCGGCTGTCCGGCCGGTTGCCGTGCGTATGGTTTGGGAAACCTGCAGGGCGGTAAAAATTCCGGTGATCGGGCTCGGCGGTATTATGAATACAAATGATGCGCTCGAATTTATTATCGCGGGCGCAAAGGCCGTGCAGATAGGGACTGCTAATTTTGCAAATCCCCTTGCGACTATAGAGATCATAGAGGGCCTTGAGGCGTTCCTCGAAAAAGAGGGCCTGGACGATATTAATGAAGTTATCGGCAGTATCAGGGAGTAATTAATATCCGACAGCCGTATTTTCAGCTTGCCGAGTTATAAAAACATCGGCTGTTATTTATGTTGTTTGTTGCACGGGGACGACCGCCTCTCTTCGTGATGGATTAGTCCCTTGTTGAAAGTTGCCGATTTGTTAATAAATACAGATTTATTCAGGGCAGTGCGCTTGCCTTGCTGCTATCTCAGCCATGACGTTCCCGGCATTGTTTTTAAATATTATTTTTCCCAATGACAAATCCGGGTTAATGGTAATAAGACTTTCACTTCGTGTGCTATAATTAGAGACATTTTTATTTATTATGGATATAGCGCTATGAGAAATCCGGTCAGAATACTTGGTTCAAAGACGATCAGCGTATTGAGGGATATGGGTAAGATATTCATCTTTCTCGTTGACGCGCTCGTTATTCTCTTTGTGCCGCCCTTTAAATTCGACAGGTTTCTGAAGCAGATCCATTTTATAGGCGCAAAGTCATTGACGGTTGTAGTCCTGACGGGCGCGTTTACAGGCATGGTCCTGGCGCTTCAGCTTTTTTATACACTGAGAAAGTTCGGCTCCGACGCTTTGCTTGGTCCGGCCATAGCCTTAAGTCTTATCAGGGAACTGGGGCCTGTCCTTGCCGCCCTGATGATAACCGGTCGGGCCGGATCTGCCATTACTGCGGAGATCGGCATCATGAGGATTACCGAACAGATAGACGCGCTTGCGTCTATGGCTCTCAACCCCGTTCGTTATCTTGTTGTCCCCAAGATTGCGGCAGCGATTATTGTTTTTCCTCTTCTTGCGGCGATCTTCGATGTCGTCGGTATATACGGCGGCTATGGAGTAGCGGTGAAGATGCTCGGGATGAGTTCCGGCACATATTTTGCCCAGATGGAGCAGTTTGTCCTTATGGAAGATATCGCCGTCGGCATCTATAAATCCGCCTTCTTCGGGCTTATCGTATCGTGGGTCTGCTGTTATAAGGGGTACACTACCAATCAAACCGGATATGGGGCGGAAGGCGTCAGCAAGGCTACAACAGAGGCTGTTGTTATGTCTTCGATCCTGATTCTGGTGACCGATTATCTGCTGGGGGCTTTTTTCCTTTAGGAGAGGCGAGGCTGAAATATTATGATAGAAATTATAGATCTGAAGAAATCCTTTGGTAATCAGCATGTGCTTAAGGGCGTCAATCTCAGGATCGAAACCGGCGAGGTCATGGCCATACTCGGCAGGAGCGGATGCGGGAAGAGCGTGCTGTTGCGTCATATCCTCGGTCTGATAAAGCCCGATAGCGGGCATGTGATGATAGATGGAGATGATATAACACAACTCAGGGCCCGCGAGCTGGACAGGGTAAGGGAAAATTTTGCGGTTGTGTTCCAGTTTGGGGCGCTTTTTGATTCCATGACGATATTTGAGAATGTCGCCTTTCAGGTCAGGGAAAAAAAGAAGTTTGCGGGCGCCGAACTCAAGTCGAGGGTGGAGCAGGTTCTTGCGGATGTTGGGCTTGACGGGATCGAGGACAAATATCCCTCCGAGATCAGCGGGGGGATGAGCAAGAGGGTGGCCATTGCGAGGGCGCTTATTATAGAGCCCAGGATAATATTGTTCGACGAACCGACCACGGGCCTTGATCCTATATTAATGCAACAGATACATTCATATATAATGGAAACACATAAAAAATACGGGTTTACAGGGCTGGTCATAAGCCACGAAGTGCCCGAAATATTTGAGATTGCGGACAAGGTAGCGCTGCTTGACGACGGTGTTATAGTTGAAACCGGGTCCCCTGCGGAGATCCTGGGGTCGGAGAATTTGCTGGTTCAGGGCTTTGTGTCGGGCGGGCATGTGGCGCAGCCGGTACGCTGAAAGACGTATTGCAGGAGGATATTAAGGTGAAAAAGAAATTTGATGTCGAAATTGCGGTTGGAATGTTTGTCCTGTTGGGGATACTGGCTCTCGGGTTTATGTCCATAAAGCTCGGAAAGCTTGAAGCGCTTGGGGCCGACGGCTATACTGTATATGCAGAGTTTTCTAACGCCGGCGGGCTCAAGCCGGGCTCAAGCGTTGAGATCGCCGGGGTGGTGATAGGCAGGGTGAAGAGTGTGCGCCTGTCGAATTATGCGGCGAATATTGAGTTATGGATAAATAAGGATGTTGCTTTGCAGGAAGATGTGATCGCAGCCATAAAGACCAAGGGGCTGATTGGTGAAAAGTATATAATGGTAAAGCCGGGAGGTTCCGAAAGGCTTTTATCGGCAAACGGAAAGATAAGAGAGACCGAATCGGCGGTCGATATTGAGGAACTGGTATCCAAGTATGTCTTCGGAAAAGTATAGATATTCTTGATCCGTGGTCTCATATATGCGGAAGGGTTATAAGGGGGTAGTGATTAGAATGACGAGAAGGTTTTTTACGGGGTTGGTCTGTATGTTGCTGTTGTCTGTTTTTATCGCTCCTGCTTCGGCGGAAGGCCCGAAGGAACAGGTCAGGGATGCCATTGACGGGGTTCTTTCGACTTTAAAGAATAAAGATCTGAAAAAGGCCTCAAGGACCAGGGAGCGCAGGGCCCTAATACGTAAAGAGGTCGGCGTAATATTTGATTTCGATGAGATGTCGAAGCGTTCGCTCGGCAGATTTTGGCAGCAGAGGACGGCTGCAGAAAAGAAGGAATTTGTTGCCCTTTTCAGTGATCTCCTTGAGAGGTCCTATATAAGAAAGATAGAAAGCTATACTAATGAAAAGATATTAATCGATGGTCAGCATATTGACGGAGATTACGCGACGGTAAATACAAGGTTGGTCACGAACAGGAATAAGGATATTCCTATTGTATATCGCATGTTCAGGACCGGAAACAAATGGATGGTCTATGATGTGGTAATAGAACGGGTCAGTTTTGTCGGTAATTACAGGACCCAGTTCAACGATATCATAAGGGCGGAGTCTTATGAGGGGCTTGTCCGCAGGATGAAGAATAAAAGGATTGATGATAAGCTCAGATAATGATGTCCGGTGGTGAACCGGCAGGCGGACAGTGGACGACTGAAAATCTTGACAAAAGACGTCGCACACTCTAAAATTTTACAATGTAGTTATATATGTGAAAGGTGTCGGTGATGGCAAAAAAACTATTGCTTGCTGATGACAGTCAGACTATTCAGAGGGTTGTTGATATAGTCCTTGGCTCAGAGGGGTTCCAGGTTGCCGCTTATGGCAATGGAGCCGAGGCGCTGAAAGCGATTGAGTCTATTATGCCTGATATTATCCTTGCCGACATAGATATGCCCGGGCTGAACGGATATCAGTTGTGCGAGAAGGTCAGGGGCGATGGGTTGACGAGCCATATACCCGTGATACTGCTTGCCGGGGCCTTCGAGCCTTTTGATGAAGATTATATGAAGAAAGTCGGGGCTGATGACTATATACTTAAACCTTTTGAATCAGGTGAGCTTATAAGCAAGGTCAAATCCCTTGTCGCTCATCAGTCTGTGGTCGGGCCTGCTGTCGTTGAAGAACCGGTAGTGGACATTAAGCCTGTTGCTCTTGCCGTTGAACAGCCTGCAGGCCTGAATGAATGGAATGAACCTTCTGCTGTTTCACTTGCCGGACCCGACGGCGCGGATACTGCTGATTTCGAGGAAGAACTTAAACAGAGCATGAGGATTCTTGAACAGGACATCAACAGGGACATAGTTGCGCCGCCTGAGTCGACAACTCCTGAGGCCATGTCGATAGAGGAGATAGCCCGCATGGTAAAGGATGCGGTCGGCGTTTCTCCTGATAGTCCGGGGAAGAAGACAATGCCGGCTGTTGCGCCGCAAAAGGAAGTCCCGGGTGGAATTCCTGCCGGTGATGCAGGGACAAAAGGTGATATTGCAAGGGATTCCGCGCGGGAGCTGACTTCGTCCGTAAAATCCGCGGTTGAAGAGACACTAAAAAGGCAGCTTGCCGAGGCTCTTCCCGACATACTGCTGGCAGGCATCAGTAAGGCGATGAAAGAGATGACAGACCCGCTTCAGGGCCTGATAAACGCTGAAATTAAGAAGGTAGTGCCCGATCTTGCCGAACGGATTATCAAGCAGGAGATAGAGAAGATTACTTCCGAGCTTCGTTAGCGGATATTCCTGCTGCGTTCGATTGCGCCCGTATATTCCTTCCTGAATTAAGCTGATTTGTTGATATTGGGAGAGGCATGGAATTTAAAAAGAGTTACAACCCTGAAGAGATTGAAGAGAGATGGTACGAAGATTGGGAGAAAAAGGGATACTTTGAACCCGACCCTGAGGCTGAAGGCCCTGCTTTCAGCATAGTCATTCCTCCACCGAATGTTACCGGCTCCCTGCATATGGGCCATGCCCTGAATGCGACACTTCAGGATGTCCTGTCCCGATGGAAGAGGATGAGCGGTTTCAGGGTCTTGTGGCTTCCGGGAATGGACCATGCGGGCATAGCCACCCAGAATGTGGTGGAACGCGAGTTGGCCAAAGAGGGGCTTGACCGCCATAAAATAGGCAGGGAAGAGTTTATCTCAAGGGTATGGAAGTGGAAGGCCGAATACG